>BNJU01005443.1_pt1 | contig 283294 bp, 348 predicted proteins | sample 8539281 | NCBI WGS metagenome assembly BNJU01 (sample SAMD00202456, study PRJDB9452) | human saliva metagenome | isolation source: human saliva | place: Japan
CAGTTACGTATTGCTTCGTCAGGCTGCCCCAGGGGTGGCGCCGGGCCGGAGACCTCGCCGAGGGCGTAAGGCCCACCCGCCGCCTCCGCACCGGCGCCTGCACCACGGACCGGCGTCGTCGTCGCGGGCATGGACGCCGGCGACGTACGCCGCTGGCCTGCTGCCGCACGCCCATGCCCAACCTGATCGTGTTCAGACCGCGGCTCGGCATCTCCGTGCACCGGCGCGACCGCTGTAACGACAGCTCCAGCGCGAACCCGAAAGCGGATCGTCCCGGCAGTTGGGCCGCCAACGCGCACACACCACGTCACCGTCCATCGATGTCGAGGCCCTGGACCGTGGCGGCCTGCTGGCGGACATCACCGGGTCCCAAGCCGATAACCACGTCAACCTCATGGCACCAGCTGGACCGTGGTCACTGGCCGCTTGTCGTCGAGCTGGCGGTGCAGGGGCCGCCACTGACCATACCCCACCAAGGTGCCGTATCGACGGGCCCGAGGCTCACCGCACGACCTCCGGCTCGCCTGCCGCCAGACTGACAGTGCTCGCCCTCACGGCGCGCCGGGCATCGGGCGGGTTTCCGCCCCTGGACTGCGCTTCCTCAGGGCGCGCCGGGCGGCAGCAGGGCGCGTCGATGATCCGCTGGGCCTGCCGCCGACGGCGCAGCCGCCCGGCAGTGCTGGTGCCAGGACAGGGACTTGCGTCGCGCCGCGGCCCGCCGTCAGGACCGCGCCTGACGGCCCGACGGGGCGCCGCGGGCCAGTAAGTCGACGGCGGTAAAGCGTTCCAGGCTCGCGTAGCGCATCCCGGAAGCGATGGTTGGTCACCACGTCCCAGCGCGGCAGGCGCCTGCGGGCGCACCGCGACGAACCGGGCGGGCCCCGACGCGGCCCTCGGCAGGTTGACGTGTCAGGTGCTGCGGCGCCGGGCCGTCAAGGCGCACTCCACAGGGCGCCGTCGTCGCGAGCATACGTGTCGGGCGGCACGTACGTCCGCCAGCGCGGCGGCTGCGTCTCGCAGGCGTGGCGACCAGGCCGAGGCACGCGCCCGCCCATGACGGTGACGAAGATCTCTCCGTCGAGCTCGATCACTCTGTAGCAGCGGGAGGCCTCCCTCGCGCCGAGGCGGCCCAGGATCGGCCGCGTGCGGCGCAGCGCGGTGAGACTGTCCGCGCGCTCACCGGCGGCAGAGCAGCGCCGGGCGCTGCGGGCCGGCCGCGGGCGCGCGCGCAGTTGCGAGGGCGCGCGAGGCATGCGGGCCATGGTCCTCGCTGCCGGGCATGACCAGTGCCTGGGCTGAACCTGTGGACAACTCGGGCGCGCTCCTCTCAGCGCCTGCGGCGTGTCGTTTCGCATCGCGGCGCGCGGCCGCCTCTCGCGGGCGCGGCCTGCAGGCGCCGCGCGGGCGAATGCAGATGCGCGCGTCGCCCTGCTGCCGCCGAAGGCGGCGGGCGACGCGGCGCGCCGGATCGCGTCCTCAGAGCGAGGCTTGCAGCGGCGCACTCTGCTCCAGCCAGGCGCGCTGGGCGGTCAGCGCGGCTGGCCGCGATCTTCTGGCGTCGCCGGGCGGAGCGGGCCGCAGGCTGTGGTCGTCGGACCCGAGCGCCCGCGATGGAGTCCTCGAGCGACCGGCCAGCTCTCCCGCGCCCGGCCTTCGCCTCCGCCGGTCGCGGCGCCACCGGCGTTCCTCTCGGCCTCGCGGATGGCGTCCGGACGCGCGCAGCCGCGGCCCTCGAGACGGCATGCACGGCGTTGCGGGGCATCGCGGCCGCCTCCCTCCCAGGCGCGTCCCGGATCGGGCGCAGCGCCCTCTTGGCGGCCTTGACGTTCTTGACGGGCAGCAGCCTGCGTGGCGAGGAGGAGTGGCCTCTGACCTTGAGGTTCTCGGCGAACTTTCCGGCGTCGACGGCCCTCGTCCTTGGCGCGGCGGGCGTCGAAGAAGAACTTGCTGGGCGGCGCGGAAACCGCCCACGGTGGGCGTCGTCCTCCTTGCGGGAGGCGCGGCCCGCTCCTCCACCTCCGCGAGGGCGCGCGGCACTTGGCGGGAGGTGCCGCCCAGCGTCGGTCGACGAGGACATCTCCTGGGCGCGCTTTGATGAGGGGCCTCCGGCGCCTTTGACCTGCGCCTGCTTGGCGTCGAGCTCGCTGGAAGGAACTGTCGGTGGCGGTGGCGGTCGAAGGCGCGCGCGGCTGCCGCGCTTCCACAGGCCGTCCCCGGTGCGGTCCAGGCGGGACCGCGCCGCGCCCCCTTCCACTGCTCCAGCAGCTCGCGCAGCTCGGCGCCCGGAGGACTCCACTGCGCGGTCTGTCCTGGGCGGCAGATCGCCTCGCGCGCGCTCGACGATCGCGGTGCGGTCCTCTCAGGCCTGCTCGGTTTCGCCGCGGCGCGCTCGGCGTTGATGCGCCGCCCGGCGCTCGGCGGCGACGCCGGTGCGCAGAGCCTCGAAGCGGCCCGCAGTAGCTCGTCCCAGGTCGCCGCACGGCGGCCGGGGCGGCGAGGACCTCCCCGAGCGACTTCATCGGGTGGAGCTCGATCCTGCGGATGGACAGCTGGGGCAGGCGCATGGCGAAGCCAGGTCCACGGTCGCCTTTGAGGTCCAGGAAGCGGCGTCACGTAGAAGGCCATGGCGTCCGGCGATGGGGACGTCGGGAACCGCCCGACCTCCCGCTCGGTGCCGCCGTCCTGACGTAGACGCGGCCTCGCCGTCGACGCGGCCCCACTTGGCGGCGTCCATGGCCTCCTCGGGGTCGATCGCCGACTCGGCGGGCGCGGGGGCTTTGGCCGCAGGGGCCGTCCCGCTGCTCGGCGGGCTGGGCGCCTCCGGGCTGCCCGGCGGACCGGGATGCTTCCGACCGCTCGGCGGACTGGGGACGCCCCCGGCTGCTCGACCGTCTCGGACCCGGTCGGGCGGCGGTTCCGGCAGTGGGCCTCCGGTGGCGGGTTCGACCGGGGCGGCGGACTCGGCAGGCTCGACAGCGGGCTCGGCGCTCGCGGCCTTGGCGGCGGGGATTCCTCCGCGGGCTGGACTCCGCCTCATCGGCGGGTTCGGGCTGCTCGGCGGACCGGGGCGGCGTCGGCTGCTCGACCGTCTGGGCGGGTTCAGGCTGCTCGGCCGCCTCGGGCTCGGCCGGGGCGGCAGCCCCCGGTGCTGGCAGGTCACGGCGGCGGCCCCGGTCGCGTCCGCCTGCGCGGCGGCCTCGTCGTCGGCCTTGATGAGTCGCCTCGGCCGTCTCAGCGGGGGCCTCGGCGGGGGTCTGGGGATGGCGGAGGCGGACTCCGTCTCGGACGTGGCAGTGGGCTCCGGCCCGGCGCTGGGCTGCGTCTGCTCGGTCACGGTGTGCCCTTCATGGTTGACGGGGTGGGAGCGGGGGAACGCTCCGCTTCCGTCTCGCGCCTGGCCGGGGCCGGGTGACTCGGGGTGCCGCCGCGGAAGAACGGCGGCACACCGAGCCTACCGGCCCCGGGCCCGGACGAAGAACCCGTTCCTTGCGCTGAGCGCGAGGCATCCCTCGTCCCCAGGTGATCGCACGCACAATCGGATGCGCATCCGCGGGCGCGGGTCGGCGCCCGCGGCGTCGGTCCGTCCCCGGGCACTGGGAGGGAGCTCACCGTCCTGGGCCCCTGACTGGCTGCGACGGTCTGTCCCCCGGGCACGGGAGGCAGACTGCGACGATGAAGGCTGCGACCGGGTCTGTCCCCGGGCACTGGGAGGCAGACCCGATCATCGCCAGGCGACCCCCGGCAGCGCCCTGATCACCCTGGCGGGGGCGTCGCAGCCGGTTCGTACCGGTCACCCGTCCGGCGGGCCGCCTGCACCCGCACCGTCACCGATGCCCCCGGGAGCATGGTCGACCCCCGCCCCGGCCGTGTACTCCACCATCACCCGCCGGGGCGCGGAGATGGCCGGTCACGCCGCCTTCCTCGCCACCGACATCAAGGTCTACTCGCCGATCCTCACAGCCCCCTGGCAGCGTCCCACCAACGAGAACACCAACGGCCTGGATCCGCGAGTACTTCCCTCAAGGGCACCGACTTCAACAATGATCACCGACGCCCAGGTCCAGGCCGTCCAGGGCCGGCTCAACCGCCGCCCACGAGAAGTCTTGAACGGACAGACCCCCACCGAGACACCGGACACCATCATCAACGGTGCAACCACCCCCGACACCGCCACGGTCAGAACTGCACCCTTTCGAGGGCGAAAATGCACGTCTCGGCGTTCGGGGCGCGGCGGCGTCGGGCGCCGCGGTCCGCGAGATCGCCGGTAACCGTCGAGTATCAAACATGAACCCGCGAGCGTCTCTGCCAGAGTGACGTGCTCGCGTTGGGCGACGATCTCGCGGGTTAAGTGACGATGACGCTCGCGGGCCGGGCGCGTCACGACATGCGAGACGCTCGTCCCACCATGCGGACTGACTGGTGGGAATGGAGCGGGGCGTCGGAACCGCCCCGACGCCGCCCGGACCGTCCCTGACGATCGCCTGGCCGATCCTACCGCGCCGGGCGCCTCCAACATGCCAAGAGGCGATTCGGGCAGGTCATCACGACGGCCTGCGCCCCACCGCCCTCAACGACCCTCTCATCGCACCCGGGAAACGCAGGCGGGCGCACTAGAATAATCTTCCGGTCCGACGTCGGGCCGTCCGCTGCGCCTCTTGACCCTTCATTGTACGAGAAAAAGGGCGCAGCAGAGGGTGGGAGGAGCGTAGTAGAGGAGAAGGCGCAGCAGTGGAGGAGCGTAGTAGAGGAAAAGGGCGCAGCAGAGGTGGAGGGCGCAGCAGACGCCGCCCGGCCCGCGAGAGCGCCGTCGGAAACCTGATAGTCTTCCCCTCGTGCTCGCGTAAGACGCTCCGAACCACCTGTCAGCCCCCTGCAGACCGGAGCTCCGCATGCCCGCGATCACTCACCGACCTCAGCGTTTTCCTTCACCGCCGAGCCGCTGCTGGCCGGCATCACCTCACCGTCGGCGACGGCGAACGGGCCTGCCCTGTCGGCCCCAACGGCTGCGGCAAGACCACGCTGCTGCGCTGATCGCGGGCGACCTCGTCCTCGACTCCGGCGCCGCGTGGGCCCCTGCGCGCCGCGCGCCCGTCCCCGACGCCCCCGGGCCATGGACGGGAGCGTGGCGACCACCTCGACGCCGCCGCCGCGCCGCTGCGCGCGCTCATCGCCCGTTTCGAGGCCGCCGGCGCAGCCCTGGCCGAGCGCCCCGACGAGACCGCCCTCGCCCGGGACTACGACGAGCTCCTCGCCGCCGTGACCGCCGCTGACGCGTGGGGTCTGGATACCCGCATCGAGGAGACGCTCGCCGGCCTCGGACTCTGCCGCCCTGACTGGCCCCGGCGGCTCGCGCCCGCGACCTCGCCGAGCTCTCACCGGCCTGCGCGGCCGCCTGGCGCTGGCCGCCACTCTGCTCACCCGCCCCGCCGTCCTCCTCCTGACGAGCCGACTGACCACCTCGACGAGGAGGCCATCGCCTTCCTCGTCCGGACCCTGCGCGGCTGGACGGGCCCCGTCCTGCTCACCAGTCACGACCGCGCCTTCCTCGACGACGTCGCCACCTGCGTCCCTCGATCCCGACACCGCCCCCGGCAGGCTCCTCCTGACCGCCGCCGGCGGTGGAGGGTGCCCGGCATCCAGCGCTGCGCCGGCACCCACTCCGACTACCTGGCCGACAGGCAGCGCGCCCGCGCCTCCCACGAGCGCATCCACGCCGCCCAGCAGGAGGACAGGCGCCCTGCGGGCGCACCGGCGCGAGTCCGAGACCATCGGCCACCACGGCACTGCCCACCACCACGGCGCCCGCACCGAGATCAGGGTCCAGTAGTTCTCACGCCGACCGCCTGCCTCGGCTCCACCTGGCGAGCGCCGCAACGACGACCGCCGCCTGGAGGCCTCTGGCCGCCGTCGAGGTGCGCAGGCCCTGCTCCTACCGCCTGCGCATCGACCCGCCGCCGGTCGCCGCCCGCGAAGGCCTGGCGCTCACGGCGCGCGCCGCCGTTGTCCCGGGCGCCTGGCCCTCGGTGACCCTCGACCCTGCGCGCCGGCGAGCACCTGCTGGTGACCGGGACCCCAACGGCTGCGGCAAGACGACGCTGCTGCGCTGGGCTGCCACCGGCGCCCCGCCCACCGCCGAGTCCACCGGCGCGCTGACGGCGCTGGGCCGCGTCGCCGTCGTGCCCCAGCGGCTGCCGCGCCCGGGCGACCCCCGGCCCGGACGAGGCGACGTGGGGAGTCGGGCATCGGCCCCATCGGCCCGGCGTCCCGCACCGCCCACCGGTCCTGGTGCGGGCGAGCTGTCGGCGGGCAACCAGCGCCGCGTCCAGCTCGCCGTGGCGCTCGCCGCCGCGCCCGAGATCCTCGCATGGTCGACGAGCCCACCAACCACCTCGACCTCGACTCGATCGAGGCGCTGGAGGCGGGTCTGGCCGCCTGAACGGCACCTGCTCGTGGCCAGTCACGACCGCTGGCTCATCGACCACTGACGGGGTCCCGGTTGCGCCTGGAGGGCGCGGCCGACGGCGCCGACGCCGCCCGGGACGCCGAGGACTCCCGGATGCCGCGCTGAGGCGCGGGACGACCCGGGCCGCCCGTGCGGGCCTGGGCACGGCACCAGTGGGAGAGGACCACGAATGCGGGCGGGTCGCCCGTGCAGATCTTTCCCGCGATCCCTCCGGGGCCCGCCTCGATGGCCGCCCGCCCGGCGCGCGCCCTGCTGAGGACTGGTGCAGCGTCCGCGGTGGACCGCCGGTCCTGCGGCCTCCCAGACCCCGGCGACGACGCGCAGCCAGGCCCTCGACTCGCGGGTGGCGCCGCACGTCGACGCGGGCGAAACCGGCCTTGCGCACGTCTCGGCCAGCGTGTCGCCGTCGGGCACGTTCATCCCGCAGACGGTCGGCCCAGATCCTCGCCGCCCGGCGGTCCGCGACCTCGTTGACGATCACCAGGCGCCTGCTGGCCTCAGGACCCGCGCCGTCTCACGCAGCCCCGCCTCCAGATCCGGCCAGAAGTACACCGTCTCGAAGGCGGTGACGACGTCGAAGTACCCGGTGCGGAACGGAAGCGCCTCGACCGAGCCCTCGATCACCCGCAGGCGGCCCGACGCCGCGCGGCGGCATTGAGGCGGCGCGTGAGCTCCACCGCGGCGGGGAGTGGGTCGATGGCGCTGACCTCGGCGCGCGTCAGGCGCAGGATCCGGCGCACGGCGCCGCCGCCCCCGCAGCCCACGTCCAGGACGCGCGAGTCGGCGCCGATGCCCGCGGCCGCCAGGCCCCACCGGTGCAGGGGGGTGTGCCACAGGTTCATGGACCTGAGCGTGAGCCGGCCGATCAGCGACGAGGGAGGGCCGTTCGAGTCCGCAGGCGAGTGTGTGCGCGGGAGCCCGAGGACGCGTGGGCGTCCAGGGCGCGGGGAGCCTGAGGGTCGCCGGTCGCCGCGGGGCTCGGGGTGGATCGAGCTCACTGGATCGAATACTGCGGTCTGGGCGCCGCTGCGCCAGGGGCGTCGTGAAGACCTCGGGCTCGCGGCGACATGTTTGTCCAAAATTCAAAGCTGCAGCGTCTCGACCGCGCCGGAACGCCGGATGAGAATCGTTGGTATTCCGCGCTTCTGCTCACCGCCGATCCCGCCCCGAGCGCCTTTGCAACAGATTTGGGACAAGTCCTCGACCCAGCACGTCCCAGGAGCCCCACCCGCCCCACTGCATCCGGAGCTCCTCGGGCAACGGACCCGATAATGAGCGGCGACACCCCCACCAGGGCTGGTCCCATGATCCTCGAGCGCACGATCGCCCCCGTCTGCGGGCCAACTGTTACATGTCCCTAGCGCCCGCGCCGGGCGGCCCCCGCGCTCGTCGTCGACCCCGGGCGCCGGCGCCGCCCTGCGGCGCACTGGCGCTGCTGCGCTCCCACCGCCTGGAGGCTGGGGGCGGTGCTGCTCACCCACGGGCACGCCGACCACGTGGGACGCCGCCGCCCTCATCGAGGCGGCGCGCGCCGAGGGGGCGCTCGCCCGACGACGCCGCCGACGCGCCCTGTTCACATCCCCGGGCCGGACCGCTACCGCTCGACGACCCGGACGCCACCACCGGCATACGCGTGGAGGGGCATGGGCTTCGCCGACATGGCCGGCACCCCCTCGGCGCGCCCACCGACCTGCGCGCCTTCCCCGGCGAGGGCTTTCTCCGACGCCGTCGAGCTCGTCCCTGGCCTCGCCATCCGCGCCGTGGCGGCGCCGGGGCACCCGGAGGGCTCGACGGTCTTCTTCCTCAACGCCGACCTGGCGGCGTGCGACCTCCTCTACGAGGCCGAGGCGGTCGACGTCGACCCCTCCCTGGCGGGACGAGGAGCGCCCCGCCTCGTGGCCCCTGAGCGCGGACGTCATCTTCAAGGGCAGCGTCGGGCGCACCGACCTGCCGGGGGGCGACCAGGTGCAGATGTGGGCGACCCTGCGCCTCGCCTCCGCCATCGACCCGACACCGTGCTGCTGCCGGGCACGGCGCCGCCACCACCATGGCCCACGAGCACCACGCCAACCCCTCACCTGGCGGAGGCCAGATCCGCGGCGGGACCGGCACGCGTGAGGTCTCCCGGCGCGACCGCAGGGCTCCGCGCCGACCCCGCCCGTCGTGAGAGGATGGCGCCCATGGCGCACCCGCACGGGCACAACAGGCCCTCGTCCCCTCTCCGGCTTCCCCGAGTGGCTCCCGGCCGCCGCGTGGTCGAGCAGCACTTCATCGACGTCCTGCGCCACGCCTTCGAGCTCCACGGCTTCAGCGGCATCCAGACGCGCGCCGTCGAGCCCGCTGAGCGAGCTGACGAGAAGGGCGAGACCAGCAAGGAGGTCTACACCTCTCCCGCCTCCAGGCCGACCCCGCCGAGGCCGCCGAGGGCTGCCGAGACGGACCCGGCGGGGCGGCTCGGCCTCCACTTCGACCTGACCGTCCCCTTCGCCCGCTACGTCCTGGACAACGCCGGGGTCCTGCACTTCCCTTCAAGCGCTACCAGATCCAGAAGGTCTGGCGGGCGAGCGCCCCCAGGAGGGCCGTTTCCGCGAGTTCCCCACCAGGTCGATATCGACGTCGTCGGCGACGGCTCCCCTGCCCCGCACCACGACGTCGAGATCCCCTCATCATGCACCAGGCCCTGTCCGCCCTGCCCATCCCGCCGGTGACCATCCACGTGTCCAACCGCAAAGGTCGCCCAGGGCTTCTACAAGAGCGTCGGCATCGGCGACGAGGCGCTCATCGAGGTCCTGCGCGTGGTGGACAAGATCGACAAGATCGGCCCCGGCAACGTGGCCGCCGAGCTCGTCGACGCCGTCGGCGCCACCGCCGCGCAGGCCGACGCCGCCCTGCGCCTGGCCGCCATCACCGCCGCCGAGCCCGACGCCGTCCGCGGGCGGTCCTGTCCGCCCTGACGGCGCCGAGCCCGAGCGGGCTCCTGCTGGCGGGCCTGGACGAGCTGGAGGCGTTGCTGCGCGCCGCCGCTCGGCGCCGCCCGGCGCCGTCGTCGCCGACCTCAAGATCGCCCGCGGCCTGGACTACTACACCGGCACCGTCTACGAGTCCTTCATGGCCGGGCCACGAGGACCTGGGCAGCGTGCTCGGGCGGGCGCTACGACCCCTGGCCTCCAACGGCAAGCGCGCCTTCCCGGGCGTGGGCATCTCCATCGGCCTGTCGCGCCTGCTCGCGCGTCCTGGGCGCCGGCCTGGTGGAGGTGAGCCGGGCCGCGCCCACCGCCGTGCTCGTGGCCGTGGTCGACGAGGAGCACCGCGCCGACTCCGACGCCGTGGCCGACGCCCCTGCGCGCGCGCGGCATCGCCGCCGACGTGGCCCCCTACGGCCGCCAAGTTCGGCAAGCAGATCCGCTTCGCCGACAGGCGCGCCATCCCCTTCGTCTGGTTCCCCGGCATGGGCGGCGCCGCCGACCTCGCTCAGGGCGACATCCGCCCGGCGAGCAGGTCGATGCCGACGCCGCCGACACCTGGATGCCCGACGACGACGCCGACCTCGCGCTGCGGGTCCCGCGCCGCCGGCGGATCCGGGGTCTGACGGGTTCTCGCGCGCGGCGCCGGGCACTGAGGATCAGCGCGGCGGGCCCGGCTGCTTCCTCGGGGCCCGACGCGCGTGGCGGTGCGGCTGGGCGGGCGTCAGCCTGCTGGTGCGTCGGCTCTGCGGGGCCGCGGGCAGCTCGCCTCCGGGAATCGCTCGACGGGCTGTCGAGGGCGCCGCGGACGGGGCGCGGGCAGCCCTCGGACGGTGTCGTCTCCGGCAGTTTCTCGACGGCTGGGCGAGGGCGTCGCCCAGCCCCGTCGTAAAGCAGGTTGATGACGGCGTCCACGCCGGCGCGGCGCAGGGCGTCGGCCTCGTCGTCGTAGGTGGCCACGGCGATGACCCGCCCCTCGAAGTCGGAGCGGTTGAGCCACTCCAGAATGCGGACGTTGGCACCCGGATCGGACATGGCCAGCACGGCCTTGGTGGCGTGGACGGCGTCGAGGCGGTCCCAGAACCCTGGTCGGTGGCGTCGGCCTCGAGGATGTTGAAGCCGCGCTCGGCGAGGGCCTCGACCTTGGAGGCGTCGCTGTCGATCCCCAGGACCCCGGTCTCGCCGTCGGCGTACAGGCGGTTGTAGGTGGCGCGGCCCACGCGCCCCATTCCGAAGACGACGGTGCGCACGCCGGCGATGTCGAAGGGCTGCTCGTCCGGGTGAGGGCGGGAGGGCTGCAGGGAATCGAGGCCGGCGGCCCAGCGGATGAGCGCTGCGGGATGCCGGTTGACGATCGCCGAGACGATGAAGGACAGGGCCAGGGCCAGGCTGATTGCCGTTCTCCACTGCGCTCCCCAGCGCGCCGTGCCGACGGCGGCGGCCACGACGATGAGCGCGAACTCGGAGTAGGCCGTCATGGCCAGACCCGTCATGGCGGAGGTGCGCCGGCGCATGCGGAGGATCCGCACCGTGATGGTGTAGACGGCGGCGCGCACGGGCAGCAGGACGGAGGAGGAGGGCGGCTAGCGCGAAGGAGCCGGCGCCGGGGACGCCGTCGAGCCTGATGGCCAGAATAGCCGACGAGCAGGAGCTCTTGATGGTGAACAGAGGGAGCGCCCTCTGGCGGCGGGTGGGAGGCGAAGAGGGCGCCCATGATGAGGGCGCTGAGGTCGCCGTCGACGCCGAGCAGGCTGAACAGGAGGTAGCCGGGCAGCGCGGACACATGAATGCGGGTGCGCATCTCGCCGTGGTCGATGCGGCTGGAGATCCTGCTGAGCAGCCTGGAGGCGGGCCAAGGCCACGAGCGCCGCGCCCAGGGCTGGGGACGCCCGGAGCGATGGTCGCGTACAGCACCGCGGCGATGTCCTGGACGACGAGGACCCTGATGGCGATGCGCCCGTAGAGGGAGCTGGTGTCGCCGCGCTCCTCCAGGAGCTTGACGACGACGACGGTGGAGGAGAAGGACAGGCGAAGCCGAGATGAGCACGCCCGTCGGCGTGACGGTGTCGACCCGCGCTCAGGAGCAGCAGTCCGCCGATCAGGGCGCTGCCCAGCCCCGTGAGCACGACCATGGCCACCACGGCGGTGCCTCGAGACTCTCCCGGCGGTCAGGATGCGCGGGTCGAGCTTGAGGCCGATGGTGAACAGGAGGACGGCTCACGCCCAGGTCGCCCAGGACGTCGACGAATCTGAGGTTGGGCAGGGGAGGACCCTGAGCAGGAAGCCGGCGGCGAGGAAGCTGATGAGAGGGGGCAGGCGCAGGAGGGTGGCGGTGAATCCCAGGACGACGACGACCAGCAGGTAGACGGCTGGGACCACGTGCGCTCTTTCCGCCGGGCTCGGCGTCATCGGAACCCGTTGTCAACGCTGGTAACCGCGCGAGGAGTCCGACTATTCCACCCGACGGCGCCCTTCGGCGGGGCCGTCGGGTCCGGACGCCTCGGTGCTGACGGGGGCCGCCGACGCCGGATCTCCGGCGGGCCGCCGGTATCGGGCCGGGCCCGGCACCGCTGGCTCGGTGCCGGGCCCGAGCCTCACCAGCGGTCCTTGCGCCCGCCCCTGGAAGTCGCCGTCGCGTCCGCCGCGCTCGCCGCGTCCGAAGCTCCCGCAGCGCGCTCCGCGCCGCTCGTCGCGACCGCCGCGGAAGCCGCGTCGCCGTCGCGGAAGCCGCCCCGGCGCTCATCGCGGTTCGACCAGCGCCCGCCGCGCTCGCTGTCGCGGTCGCGACCGCCCGGAAGCCCCTGCGTCGTCGCGACCACCGCGGAAGCCGCCCCGCGCTCATCGCGGTTCGACCAGCGCCCGCCGCGCTCGCCGTCGCGAGTCGCGGTCGCCCGCGGAAGCGCCGCGCTCGTCGCGCTCGCCGTAGGAGCGGAAGGGCGGCGCCCGGAGGACTGGCTGTCGTTCGGGCCGTCCCAGCCGGAGCCGGGGCCCTCGTCGAGGCGGGATGCGCAGCTCGCGGCCGCTGAAGGTCGCCCGCCCATCGCCTTGAGCTGCTCGGGGCTGAGCGGGGTGTGGATCTCCACCAGGGAGAAGGACTGCAGGATGTCGATCCGGCCGATGTCGGACCGGCGATGCCGCCCTCGTTGGCCAGGGCCCCCACGATCGCGCCGGGCTGGACGTGGTCGCGCCGACCGACCTCGACCCGGTAGACGGTGCCCGTGCCCTCCTCGTGGCGACGGCCCCCGCGGGACGCGCCGGGCTTGCCCTCGAAGCGGTCCCGACGGCGCCCGCCGCGGTCGTCCCGGTCGCGCCCGCCCTCGAAGGAGGCGGAGACGAAGTCGCCCTCGGCGTCGAGGTTCTCCTCGCGACGACCCCCGCGATCGCGGCCGGTCCTCGCGCTGCCCTCGCCGCCCTCGCGGCGGCGAGGCCCCTCGTCGCCCACGGCCAGGGCGAGCAGGGTGGCGGCCAGAGCGGTCTCGTCGATGTCCAGCTCGGCGGCCTTGGCGCTCACGAGCTCGGTGTACATGGCCAGGCGGCCGCGCTCGTGGCGGGCGGCGGCCCGCTCCAGCAGCTTGCCGGCGCGGTGGGAGGAGACGTCGGCCGGCGAGGGCAGGGTGATCTCCTCCAGACGGGTGCCGGTCAGGCGCTCGATCTGGCGGAGCTTGCGCCTCCCTTGGGGGTCAGGAAGGTGACGGCCTCGCCGTGGCGGCCGGCGCGGCCGGTGCGGCCGATGCGGTGGACGTAGGCCTCGGCCTCGCGGGGCACGTCGAAGTTGACCACCAGGCCGATGCGGTCCACGTCCAGTCCGCGGGCGGCCACGTCGGTGGCCACGAGCACGTCGAGGGTGCCGGCGCGCAGGCGCTCGACGAGGCGCTCGCGCTCGCGCTGGGGCACGTCGCCGGAGATGGCGGCCGCCTGGATGCCGCGCCCGGCCAGCTCGATGGCGACGTCCTCGGCCGTGGACTTGGTGCGCACGAACACGAGGGCGGCCTCGGGCGTCGGTGACGGCCAGGACGCGGGCGACGGCGCTCGATCTTGTGGCGGAAGGGGACGACGGCGTAGGTCTGGTGGACGGTGTCGACCGTGGAGGCCTGGGGAGACCTCGATCCGGACGGGTCGTTCAGGTGCTGGCGGGCCACGCGCTGGATGGCGGGCGGCATGGTCGCGCTGAACAGGGGGTGCGCCGCCCTCGGGCAGGGAGGCGGCGATGGTCTCGACGTCCTCGGCGAAGCCCATGCGCAGCATCTCGTCGGCCTCGTCGAGGACGAAGTACGCGACGTCGTCCAGGACCAGGGCGCCCTTGTCGATGAGGTCGATGATGCGCCCGGGCGTGCCGACGACGACCTGGGCGCCGTCGCGCAGCGCTCCCCGATCTGCGGGCCGTAGGGGGCGCTGCCGTGCAGACGGCGACGACGTCCAGGCTGCGCGAGCGGTGGGGCCATGTCGGCGATGGCGTCGGCGCTCTGGAGGGCCAGCTCGCGGGTGGGCGCCAGGACCAGGGGCCTGGACGACGGCTCGCGGGCGTCGACGGCGTCGAGCAGGGGCAGGCCGAAGGCGGCGGTCTTGCCGGTGCCGGTCTGGGCGACGCCCACGACGTCGCGCCCGGCCAGCAGGACCGGGATGGCCTCGCGCTGATGTCGGTGGGCGTCACGTAGCCCATGTCGGTGACGGCCCGGAGCAGGTCGACGGGCAGGCCCGGGAGGTCGGCGAAGGTGACCTCCTCGTCCGGCTTGGCGTCCGGCTCAGCGCCGTCGGCTCCTCGTCGCCGGTGTCGGCGAAGGGCGCATGGCCGTCGACGTCCTCCTCGTCGATCTCCGGGTCGTCGGCGCCGTCGTCGGCCTCTCGTCCTCGTCCTCCGGGTCCCTCTCGTCCGGGGCCAGGTCGACGTCGTCGGCCTCGTCCTCGTGCTCGATCCCCTCGGGGTCCCCGGGGAGTCGGAGGAGGCGGGCGTGTCGAAGAGCTCATGCGGAGACCGGGAGCCGGGCCCGACGCGGTGCGGGGCGGCCAGGTCCTCGGGGAGTCGGGCGGTCGGCCGACTGGCCGGAGGAGGCCAGCTCGGCGTTGAAGAGGTCGTCGAGGCTCAGCGGGCCGTCGGCGGGCTGCTCGGAGGGCGCAGTGGCCCCGGTGTTGTTGCTCATCGGTGATGTTCCCGTATCCGGTCCCGGTGGGGACCCGTTGCGGAGTGTGGGGAGGCGGGTCCGCCTCGCTCTTGCCGCATCGCACCCACCACACTCGCCCTGCGCCGCGGGCGTCCCTCGAACGGCGGCGGCTGACGGGCTTCACGCACAGACTCACGGGCTCCGGCCGGTCTGCGGGCAGGCCCGGGTCACGGTCCCGAACAGGGGTTCACAATGCGGATCGCTCCTGCCCACAGGATACGGGCGTCGGCGGGCGCCGCGAGGCCTGCGGCCCGTCGGGCGCACCAGGTCACACGTGACTCTGACTCAGCGGCGCAACCCGGCTGGGACCGCCCTCCGGCACCGCCCCTGGGCTTCGGCGCCGCCCGCCGCCCGGACGGGCCCGGACGGCGGGCGACGGACGAGGTCGGGGAGTCCCGCCCCCGATCCGGTCGGACGGGCCCGTCTGGCGGCGGGCGGCGGCACGCCGGGCCCGAGGGTTCTCTACAATGGATTCTCATGGTTCGCGTCGCCGCGTCCCGTCCGTTCTTCGAGCGAAAGGCGGTCCCGCCATGGGTCCTGATCTCACGCCGGCCCGATCCGAGCCCCGAGCCCGGTCCGGCAGCACCCGTCCCCGCCGATCCGGCGGTGCCCACGCCGCTCACGCGGGAGCGGGTCATCGCCCTGTTCAAGAAACGGGACTGGCGCTACTTCATCGACTCCGAGGGGGACCTCGGCGGCATCTGGGACGACGCCACCTTCTACTTCTTCTTTTCCACGGCGAGATGAAGGAGATCTTCTGGATCCACGCCCAGTACCGGCACCGTGGACGCGGGCCGCCCTCGGCGTGGTCCGCGACGTCCTGGAGGACTCCGCACCGGCGCCGCCCCTGGCCCATGGCCCATCACCGCATTGACGACGGCGGCGACATCCGCGTCTACGCCGAGAACGCCGTCGACTACGAGCACGGCGTCACCGACGATCAGCTCGCCCAGCACGTCTACGGCGCCATCGCCTCGGCGACGGGCCTGTTCAACAGGCTCACCGAGGCCCTGGGCCGCTGAGAGGAGCATGCACCATGTCCTGGCTCTCCCGCAGAGGAAAGTCGTCCGGTCCCGCGTCGGACGGAACCCGCCCGCGGCCGCCGGCCGCTCCCCCGGAGCCGCGCGCCCGGGTCGCCCCGCTCTCGCAGCAGCGGCTCCGGGCCGCGCTGGACCGGCACGACTGGCACTACCGGATCGACGACGAGGGCGATATCACCGGTCGCTGGGACGACGACATCATCACGTTCCCGTTGCTGCGGCGACAACGGCGAGGTGCTCAATGTGCTCGGACATGCACGAGGATCCGCCGATGGGGCGGCTGGACGAGGTCCGCTACGCCCTGGAGGAGTGGCACCGCGGGCACCTGTGGCCCACGTGCTTCTGGCGGGACAACGAGGACGCCGGCCTGACCTTCTCCGTGGGCGGCGCGGTCGCCGTCGACTACGAGCACGGCGTCACCGACGATCAGCTCGACCTGCACCTCTCCTGCGCCATCTCGACCATCGGCTCGGCTGGCGGCCGACGTGCGCAGCCGGCTCGGGATGTCGAATCCGGACTCCGGCTCCGGGGGCTGACCGGCGCCTCACCGCCCCAGCAGCCCCAGGATCCGGCGGCGCAGCGCCTGGAAGTCCTCGCCGGCCTCGTCGGCGCCGACGCCGTCGGGCACGGCGATGTCCTCCACGACGCGCGCGGGGCGCTCGGAGAGCACGACGACGCGGCCCGACAGGCGCAGCGCCTCGTCGACGTCGTGGGTGACCAGGACGGCGGTGAAGCCCTGGGACAGCCACAGGCGCCGGATCTCGTCCTGGAGGGTGAGGCGGGTCAGGGCGTCGAGCTTGCCGAAGGGCTCGTCCAGGAGGAGGAGCCGGGGCCGGTTGACCAGGGCGCGGGCCAGGGCGGCGCGCTGGGCCATGCCGCCCGACAGGGTCGCCGGGTAGGCGTCGGCGAAGTCCCGCAGCCCCACCAGCTCCAGGGCCGCGGTGATGCGGCGCCGATCGACCTGGAGGCGCCCCCTGGCCTGGGGGCCGAGGGCGACATTGTCCCGCACGGTCCGCCACGGCAGGAGCGTGGCGTCCTGGAAGACGAGGGCCCGCTCGGGCGCTGGATCGACGACCGCTCGCCGTCGACGAGGATCTCGCCTCGACTCGGCGCCTCCAGGCCCGCCAGGAGGCGCAGGACCGTGGACTTGCCGCAGCCGGACTGGCCCACCAGGGCGATGAACTCGCCGGGGCTCACCCGCAGGTCGATGCCGTCGAGGACCCGCAGGCTCGCGGCCTTGGCCCGTTCTGGCGTCGTGGCGGGCGCGGGCCGCCGGCGAGAGGAGCCGAGCGCGAACTGGACCCAGCCGTGGTCGAGGTCGTGGGGCAGGCGGTGCGTGACGCCCGACAGGGCGACGGTCGCGCCCTGGCCGCGCCGGTCGGGCCGGTCGCGCCAGCGGTCCGGCCGGCTGCGACGGCGGTCGGGCCGGCGGGGGCCGGGGCGTCGGGGACGTCGGGGTGCCTGGGACTCACCACCTGACTGAGGTCAGCGCTGCCAGGCCAGCAGCGAGGAGCGGATCTTGAACAGCAGGGAGCATGAGGGCGCGGCAGAAGAGCACCAGGACCGTCAGGCCCACGTACATCTTGGGGTAGTCCGCCCAGCCCCTGACCCAGTTGATGTACCAGGCCAGGCCCTGGTCGACGCCGACCAGCTCGGCGGTCGTGAGGGCGGCCAGGCTCGTGCCCAGGCCCGTGAACAGGCCGGTGAGCATGTCCGGCAGCGCCGAGGGGATGGGCGATGCGGCGCACCAGGAAGGACCTCGTCCGCCCCAGGGTGCGGGCCACGTCGATGAAGCTGCGCGGCACGGCGCGCACCCCGGCCCGGGCCGCGTGGTGGCCATGGGGAACCAGGCGCCGAAGGCCACGATCGAGGCGGCTGACAGGTAGGTCGTGGGCACGACGAGCACCGCCAGGGGCAGCTAGGGCCGCCGCCGGCACGGGCCGACCGTCTGGAGCACCGGGTGCAGCCAGTAGTCGCCCCGGCGCGACCAGCCCATGTAGAAGCCGGTGAGGAAGCCCGCCGCGGAGCCGATCGCGTAACCGGTCAGGAAGAGCAGGCCGGAGGAGACCAGGCACTTGAGCAGCAGGCCCCGGTCCTCGACGAGGGCGGCGATGAGCACCTCGGGCGCCGCGAAGTAGGGCGGCCGCAGCAGGTTCGTCTTGACGGTGGTCAGCTGCCACACGATGAACCAGGCCCCGCAGAGGGCGAACCACGGCAGGCGGTGGACCAGGGCCCCTGGCGGCCGACGACGCCGGGCGCGCCAGGGCGGCGGCCGCCAGGCGACCAGGCCCGCCAGCAGGAGCGCGACGGCCCCCGCCAGCGGGGCCGCGGGCGCCGTGCGCGCCCCGGCGGCGTCGGGCACGAGCAGGACGACGGCGAGGTGGGCTGCCCACAGGGCGACGGCCGTCGGGCCCCAGACGCGCAGCGCGCGCGCCCGTCGGGGCCCGGCTGCGGCGGGCGCGGGCCGGCGTCGACGTCGGCGCTCATCGGGTGATGCCCAGATCGGCGAAGACCGTGTCCGCCAGCTCGGCCGCCGTGACGTCGGCGCGGATGAAGCCGGTGCCCTTGAAGTCCTCGATGCCCGGCCTGATGGCCGCGCGGAAGTCGACGGCGGAGGCCCTCCACCCGTAGGTGCGCAGCAGTTTCTTGACGACGTCCAGATCCGCGGCCACGTAGTTGTTGTCGACCTCGATCCGGGCGATCTCGTCGAGGTGGGCCTCGTCGGCGGCCAGGTAGTCCGAGCCCTTGAACCACGCCTCGGTCAGGGCCCTGGCCTGCTCGGGGGAGTCCTTGACGAAGTCGCCGCTGAGCGCCACCGAGCAGCAGAAGGGCTCGTCCTTGTTGGAGGCGAGCACCCGCCCTCCCGTCCAGGACCGGCAGCAGCGGGGCCGGGTCGGAGCCCATGATCGCGTCGACGTCGCCGTTGGTCAGGCGGGTCCCCAGGAGTCCTCGCTCGATGGTGGTCCAGGGTGATGTCCCGCCCTCGGGGTCCACGTCGAGGCCCGCCCGGCCCAGCCCGATGGCGAAGTAGGCGAAGGCGGAGGAGGACAGGGAGGGCACCCCGATCCTCTTGCCCCTGAGATCGGCGAGCGAGGCGACGGGGAGCTCGTTAGCCACGACGAGCTGGAGGCACCCGGAGTGAGGCCGCCGGGTGAGTCTGGCGTTGAGGCCGTTGTAGATGGGCTCTGAGCCAGGAGAAGAAGATGCCGGGCGCGCCGATGTACTTTGCTCGGCGCCGACGGCGTCCTTCGTGTCCTCGGTGCGCTGGGTGCGGGCGAGGGTCACATTGAGGCCGGCGTCGGAGAAGTAGCCCTGGTAGTAGGCGGCGTAGAGCGGGCGCGGCGTGATGTCGCCGCCGATGACCAGGGGCAGGGTCCTGGCGGCCCCCGGTCACGCCCTGGTGGCGACGGCGGATGGTGAGCCAGGCCCCGCCGGCGAGGAGCGCCGCCGCGGCGACGCCCCCGCCGATGAGCAGGCCCTCGGCGCGACGGCCCGGGGAGGCGGCTGGGCAGGGGCCTCCGTCGGCGGCGAGGATGTCGGCGGCGTTGTCCGCGGTGACCTCGGACTCGGGCTGGTGCGGATGCGGGCTCGTGCGGGTGCGGATGCGGGCTGCGGGTGCGGGCTCGTCCGGGGTGTTCAGTGCGTCCGGGGTCGCGTGGGCGCGGGCATGGGTGCCTCCTGGGCCGGTGCTGGGTGGGGGCGTCCGCGGGCGGGGTGCTGTCAGGCTCGAGGCGGTGGCGCGCCGCGTGTCCCGAATCGTCCTCGCGCAGGCCGCGGCGGCGGTGGCGGGCGCACCGCGGCGCACGCGCGAGAAGGCCGCGCGGCGCGGCGGTGGAATCGGAGTCGGCGGGCTAGCGCACTCACGGACGGGCTTCACAGAGCCTGACAGCGGCGACACATTCGGGGAGCCGCCCATGACCGCGGGCACAGGGGTGCCGCCAGCGGTGACGAGGGCCTCGGGATGCGTGCCATGGGCGGCACCTCACGCCGCGGACCCGGGGCGGCCCAACGCCGTCTCATATGCCGTGCATCACCCGACCGTCGGGCGGAGTCGCCTCGGCGCCGAAGGTGTGGCTGAAATCACAATCCAATATTGTGATGAAAGTGAGACCTTTAGCGCCGCGCTGCCGGCCATCCGCGAACGACCCCGACGCCCTCAATATTTCCCTGAATCCGGGGAAAAGCGGGAGGGTCTCCGGCCGGGGCCTCGGCCGCCGCCCCCATGATCGTGAGCCGGGCACCCTCAGCGGCATGCGGATAGTGACCCTCACGACCCACCTGGACCCTATACCATCGGAGGAGACAGAAGCAGGATCTCCGGGTCCCACCGGTCCTGCCCCTCACCGTCAATGGCCGCAGGCCGCCGAGGCGAGCCCTGCGGCCGACGGTACGACTGCCCCCGATACGAGATGTCCTGATGCACAGCACCCCCGCCCGCACCGCGCACCGTGGAAGGGCCGCCCTGATCGGGTGGTTCAAGGCCCTGATGACGGTCGCCGGGATCGTGCTGTCCTGCTGGGCGCCGGTCGTGGGCGCGAGCGTCGATGGCGGCCGCCCGCGGCCTGCCAGGTCCCCGCCGAGGCCTCCCAGGGACGCCCGCTCGTCTCGGCCGTCAAGCCGGGCTCCACGAGCGTGGGGAACAACTCGGGGCAGACCTTCAACACCGCCAGCAGGACCGACCGCCCCGGCTCTCCTTCGACGGCTGGAAGGACGGGTCCGGCAAGCCCCTGAACGCCAACAACGGCGACGCCGACACGGTGCTGCCGTTGAGATCAGGGTCGGGGCCCCCGGCGCCGAGGGCCAGGTGAAGACCATCTACCCCGTCTTCACCGACGGGCGCTCGGACTACGACATGTCCCTGTGGTACTTCACCGAGGGCATGGATCCGCACCAGGGCCAGTACGAGATCGGCTACCGGGTGGCCGGGACCGGCGACTTCTCCACGGCGGCCACCCTGTCCCTCAACGTCCAGCTCGCCGAGCCGGCGAAGGACGCGATCCTCACCCTGTCCGACGGCGTGCTCAGCGGCAGCGGCTGGGCCTTCGACGGCAACAGGAGCATCACGGGCGAGTACAAGATCCGCCTGCGCCTGCTGGACGCGGGCGGCGGCCAGACCGACGTCGTCGTGCCGGTGGAGTTCGCCGACGGCGTCTTCTCCCTCAACGCCTCGGGGACTGACTGACCCTCGCCCGTCCGGGGGTCTACGGCATCCGGCCCTGAGCGCCGAGGGCGACGTCATCGACTCGGCGTCCGTCGGATTCGCCCCTCCGCGACCCTGACCTCCGGCGACGCCTACCCGCGGGGGACGACATCACCCTGACTACAGCGGCTGAGCCCACCCTCGACGGCGTCGCAGATCGCCGACCCCGTCTACACCGTCAACGTGGTCAACCCCAGTTCGGGCGCCGTCGTCGGCTCCTACTCCCCGTCCGCGAGCACCCCCATCCCCGGCGGCGGCTCGGCGCAGATCACGCTCAGCGCCCGACGATCGTGGACGCGGCCCGCGCCGCGACGCCGTCCGTGTCGGTGACGGGCACCTAGCCTGACCATCTCGCCCCTCGGCCTGTCCGAGACCACGTCGCCTTCACCATCGACACCGGCTCGACCGCCACCGCCGCCCCTGCGTCCGAGCGCCAGCCCCGGCCCGGCCCACCCGCCCGTCGTCCCGACCCCCGATCCCGGTCAGAGCTGCGCCGCCCCGGCCAGCTGGGCGATCGTCGACGGGACCGGCGGCGCCGCCAGGGTCGAGGCCTCGCAGCGCATCCGGGTCGCGGGCGGGGGCTGCGCGAGGCCAGAACGCCCTCAACGGCATGTACGCCACGACGCTCAGCGTGCTCGACTCCGGACGGAAGGTCGTCGCCGAGCGGGACGGGGTGTCGCTGACCTTCACCGACGGCGCCTTCCAGGCGCAGCTGTCCCTGACCGACCAGCGCAGGCCTTCCGGCCGGCCAGTACACGCTGCGGCTGGGGCTCAGGGCAACACGGCCTCCACCGGCGCCTTCGTCCTGGGGACGGGAACGGCACGACGGCGGGCCCCCGCCGCCGCCGCCTGACGGATCCCTCGGCAACCTGTCCCCGGCCGCCACCGCCCCGTCCGCCGACCAGCCGACGGCGGAGCCCACCGGTCAGCCCACGGCGGAGCCCACGCCCACGGCGGAGCCCACCGCCCCGCCCACCGACCAGCCGACGGCGGAGCCGACCGACCAGCCGACGCCCGAGCCGACTCCGACGGCGGAGCCGACCCCGACCGCCGAGCCCACGCCCACGCCCACGCCCACGGCGGAGCCCACGCCGACGCCCGAGCCCACGCCCGAGGAGAGCCCCTCGGCCACGCCGGACCCGCGCACCGTCAAGTTTCCCAGGCGGCGCCGTCGGCGCCGGTGGCCGATCCGCCAGCTCAACGACCCAACGCCGAGTCGCTGTCCGGCACCCGCGAGGGCAGCGTCCTGACCCTCAGAATGCCGTCGGCCAGGTCAAGGAGGGGGACTGGGTCTCCGTCTACTTCTTCCCCCGGCCTCCCACCCAGGGCTGGGTGCAGGGTCGACGCGGACCACCCGTGACCATTGACATCAGCGGCCTGGACGCGGCACCTACCAGGTCGCCGTGGCCGGGCGGGACAACGAGCCCCTGGGCTGGGCGCAGCGTCGACCCTCCCTGGAGTCCCCTGGCCGCGGCCAAGGGCGGCGTCCTGGTCGACACCAGACCTCCAGTCCGTCCAGCCGCTCGGCGGACTGGATGCTCGTAGGCCGGCGGCCTGCTCACGCTCGGGGCCGCCTCATTCGTCGTCCTCATGCGCCCCGGGCCGGCACAGAGGCGCTGATCCCGGAGATCCACAGGAGCGAGGGAGCATGAGCCAGGGGCAGCGGTCGGTTGCGGCGTCCGGCGAACGTCCGCGAGGACGCGCGCCGGTTCCTCGCACCGTCGGTTCTGCCTCGACTCGCCCTCGGCCTGGCCCTCGTGCTGTGGGTCATCATACCCGTGGGGGTCCTCATGGGCGCCTTCGCCAGCGCCGACACGACGACGGGGGCCTCGACCACCGGCACCGCCTCGACGGTGAGCCCCTCGACCATCGCCGTGGGCGGCTCCCCTGGCCTACACCCTCTCGGGCTTCCCGCCGTCATCCACCGTGGAGGTGCTGGTCGACGACGGCGGCCTCGTAGCAGGGGACCCTCGGACGCGGGAGTCGTGGCGCGCATCTCGGTCTCCGAGGACGGACGTTCTCGGGCGCCGTCGAGCTGCCCGTCTACGTCACGGAGGGGACGCACTGGCTGCGGTTCCGGGCCGTGGCCGGCGCGGACGTGCCCACCTCGCAGATCCGCACGCTCGACTACACCAATAAGAGCCCCTTCTTCACCGTCGGCGCCTTTCACCGTCATCGGGGGCGCCCCTGACCGTCGCACCGGATCCGGCCACTGGGGGTGACCCGGTCGGGCCCGGCGCCGAGACGGATCCGGCCGCCCACCAGGTCACCGCCGCGCCTCGCCGACGCCGGGGCCACCTCCCTCCAGTACGTTCCGCCGACACCTCCGCGGCGGGCGTCGAGATGCATGCCACCGAGGTCCGCCAGCCGCGCTTCCCGGTCATCGGAGCGAGCCTGCTGGGCATCGCCGCCATCCTGTCGGGACTGGCCGTCGCCATCGTCCTCAGACGCCGCCGGATGGAGCAGGACCACTACTACCGAACCTGTCACCGCCGGGCGCGCCTGGGCGGGGCCGCGTAGGATCGCCCCCGGCGCCCGCTCTGTCTCGCGGCGCGCACCGCCGGGCACCGGAGCAGTGCCCCCAACGGAAGGAATCACCGTGCTGCGAACCCGTGACGCCGGGTCCCTGCGACCCGCGGACATCGGCCGGACCGTCACCCTGGCCGGCTGGGTGGACCGGCGCTGGGACCACGGCGGCGTCGCTTCATCGACCCGCGCGACGCCTCGGCATCGCCCAGGTCGTCATCCGCGAGGAGATCGCCCACGACCTGCGGGGCCGAGTACGTCCTGGCCGTCACCGGCGAGGTGAGCGCCCGCCGGAGGGCAACGCCAACCCGAACCCGCCCACCGGCGAGATCGAGGTCGTCGTGACCGACGTCGAGATCCTCAACCCCGCGGCCCCGCTGCCTTCCAGGTCTCCGACCACGCCGAGGACGCGGGCCGGGTCGGCGAGGAGACGCGGCTGAAGTACCGCTACCTCGACCTGCGCCGCAGCCCCCGATGAGCGCGCCATCCGCCTGCGCGCCGAGGTCAACCAGGGCTGCCCTGCCGGGTGCTGGATCCCCACGGCTTCATCGAGATCGAGACCCCGACCTCACGCGCTCCACCCCGAGGGCGCGCGCGACTTCCTCGTGCCCGCCCGCCTGGTGCCCGGGTCCTGGTACGCCCCGCCGCAGAGCCCCCAGCTGTTCAAGCAGCTGCTCGCGGTCGCCGGCATGAGCGCTATTACCAGATCGCCCGCTGCTACCGCGACGAGGACTTCCGCGCCGACCGCCAGCCCGAGTTCACCCAGCTCGACGTGGAGATGAGCTTCGTCGACCAGGACGACGTCATCGCCGTGGCCGAGGACGTGCTGCGCGAGATCTGGGCCCTCATCGGCCACGACCCTGCCCACTCGGATCGCGCGCATGACCCACCGCGACGCCATGGAGCGCTACGGCACCGACAAGCCGGACCTGCGCTTCGGGTGCGAGCTGGTGGACCTGACCGACTACTTCAAGGACACGACCTTCCGGGTCTCCGCGCCGACTACGTGGGCGCCGTCGTCATGCCCGGCGGTGCCTCGCAGTCGCGGCGCACCCTCGACGCCTGGCAGGACTGGGCCAGGCAGCGCGGGCCTGGGGCCCTGCTACGACCGTGGCCGAGGACGGACCCTGGGCGGGCCGGTGGCCAGAACATCACCGACGCCGAGCGCGCCGGTCTGGCGCGGGCCGTCGGCGCCCGACCCGGCGACTGCATCTTCTTCGCCGCCGGCGCCGTGGACGCCTCGCGCGCCCCTGCTGGGCGCCGCCCGCCTGGAGATCGCCGGGCGCTGCGGCCTGATCGACGAGGCGCAGTGGTCCTTCGTGTGGGTCGTGAGCGCCCCTGTTCAAGCCCCTCGGCCGAGGCCCGCGCCGAGGGGGACGTGGCCCTGGGCAAGTCCGCGTGGACCGCCGTCCACCACGCCTTCACCTCGCCCAAGCCCGAGTGCCTGGACACCTTCGACACCGACTCCCGGCGGCGCCCTGGCCCACGCCTACGACATCGTGTGCAACGGCAACGAGATCGGCGGCGGCTCCATCCGCATCCACCGCCGCGACGTCCAGAGCGGGTCTTCGCCGTCATGGGCATCGGCGAGCAGGAGGCCCCGGGAGAAGTTCGGCTTCCCTGCTGGACGCCTTCGCCTCGGCGCCCCGCCGCACGGCGGCATCGCCTTCGGCTGGGACCGCATCGTCTCCCTGCTCACCGGCGCGGACTCCATCCGCGACGTCATCGCCTTCCCCAAGTCCGGCGGCGGCTTCGACCCTGCTGACCGAGGCGCCCGCCCCCATCACGCCCGAGCAGCTGCAAAGAGGCGGGCGTGGACGCCGTCCCGGAGGGCGAGTCCGGCTCGGCGGCCCGGGCCCGGGGCGAGGGGAGAGGACGGAGCAGAGCTGAGGCTGCGACGATGCTCGCGCTGCACGAGTGGGGATCAGCGCGGCTCCGGCCCCTGCTCTTAGTCCACGGCCTGACGGAGTCGGCCGCCGCCTCCGGCCCGACGCGGTGGCCCGCTGGTCCTCCCGGTACCACGTCCTGGCGGTGGACCAGCGGGGGCACGGGGTGTCCCCGCGGTGGGACGATGAGGCCCTGGGCCCGAGCGCCGCAGACCATGCAGGAGGACCTTGAGCGGGTGCTCTCCTCGTTGGCGGAGCCGCCGGTCGTCGTGGCGCACAGCCTGGAGGGCTCATGTCGCTGCGAGCGGGCGCCGCCCGGCCCGACCTGGTCCGGGCACTGGTCCTGGAGGACGTCGCGCGCCACCGGGCACTGGGGTCCGGCCCCTGGTTCGTGGAGCACCAGGAGCGGTTTCCTGGACGCGTTCGCCGACGGCGGCGCGGCGAGCGGGAGCGCATGCGGCGCGAATCCTCGTGGAGCGATGCCGAGATCGAGGGGTGGGCTGGGCAAGGGTCGAGCGCCGCCACTATCCGCGAGGGCACCTATCTCAGCGAGGCCGACCTCGCAGCGCGGTCAACCGGCCGACGGTGCCGACGCTGCACTCGCACCCCGCCACGGGGACATGGGCCCCGATCCTCCGAGGTGACCAACCCGCTCGTGCGCCTGGTGCCGCTCGACGGCGTCGGCCACTGCGTGCGCGGCGACGACCCGGAGGCCCACCACGGACCGGTCGACCCTTCATCGAGGAGGCTCGAGCGACGCCGCCGGTGACCCGCTCCTGGCCCGGCGCCGGGCCCTCCGCGGGTCTCCGCCCGGGGAAGTCCGCAGCGCAAGTCACGGAGGCGCCTGCCTGCAGTGCGCGCTCCTGCTCCCGGGGAGTCGGTCGATGCGCCACGGGCATGGCGGGCACCGCCTGCGTGCGCGCGCTGAGCCGGGCCGACGGCACCGACGACGTCGCCGTCGGCGTCGCCCGAGCCTCTGCGGGGAGTCGAATTGTGATGTCACCCGGCTCGTATTGTGCGAGGCAGGGCTGGCGAGAATCGACCGGGGTGATCTGTCGCGCTGGGCCTGCACGGTGCGAGGCGGGTGGACCGTAGTCGCGCTGGGCTCAGCATGTGCAGCCTGCCCCGGCCCCGCTGATTCCGCGAGCGGACCCGGAATATGAAAAGTCCGCCCCGGCCCGCGCTGTTCCGGGGCTTGGCTGCGCCGGTCCGGGAGTCGGAGGCCGGTGGGCGGACGCAGGACGCTCGCGCCGGTTCAGCCGGTCCGGGTGTCGCACGCCATCGCGGGCCTGATCCCGATCCCTCGTCCCCGGCTCATCCCGACCAGGTCCGCGAGATCGATGGTAATTGCAGAGTACTGAAACATTTAACCCGCGAGCACGTACCTAGCAGACGTGCGCGGGTTGATGACGTGCTCGCGGCCCGGCGGTGCCCGCGCGGCGGTCGTCTCGGCGCGGTGTCCCTTTCGGCAGGTGGCGGGCGGTTTCGCGGTCAAGTCCCTCGGTGGTGTTCTTCCGGTCAGGTGGTGATGGGGGCAGGGCGGGGCGACGTTGACGCCGTCGGTGCTGTTGTCGGCCTGGAGCATGTCGGTCAGGTGTCGCAGTGAGGTCTGGGAGAGGTATCGGCGTTCGCCGTACTGCCACCCTCGTGCTGCTCGAGCAGGACGGAGCCGATCAGGCGGGTGACGGACTCGCTGTCGGGGAAGACCTGACGACGTCGGCGCGGCGCTTGATCTCCCGGCTGAGCCGCTCGATGGGGTTGTTGCGACCAGATCTTGGTCCAGTGCTCCCGGGGGAAGGCGGCGAACGCGGTCAGGTCCGGCTCGGCGTCGATCAGCATCTGGGCGATCTCGGGGAACGGGTCCCTCAAAGTGTCGATGACGTGCTTGTACTGGGCCGCGACGGCCTCCCTGGCTGGTCTGGGCGAAGATCGTGAGACCAGGGCGTTGACGGGCTTTGGAGCGGGCCGAACCGAGCCTGGGAGGTGATGGTGCGGGCGAAGCGGACGCGGCAGCGCTGCCAGGACGCCCCGGGAAGGATCGCCCTGACGGCGGCGCGGATGCCGGCGTGCGCGTCACTGGTGACCAGGACCACGCCGGTGGGATCCTCCGGGAGGGGACCTGAGCCCCGCTCTCGCAGGGACCGCAGGAAGGACGTCCAGAAATCAGTGGTCTCGGCGTCCCCCAGGGCCATTCCCGGGATCTCCCGGCGGCCTTCGGCCGACACGCCGGTGGCCACCACCAGCGCCCGGCAGACCACCCGGTGCCCCACCTCACGTCCAGGTAGGTGGCGTCGACGAACAGGTAGGGGAACCAGGTGTGATCCAGGCGGCGGGCGAGGAACTCGTGCACGCCCCTCGTCGATGTCCTTGCAGATCCGCGAGACCGTGGAGCGGCTGATGCCCCGACTCGTTGCCCAGGGCCCGCACCAGGTCGTCGACCTTGCGGGTGGAGACCCCCTCGATCCAGGCGGAGCAGATCACCGCGTACAGGGCCTTGTCCACCCGCCGGCGCGGGTGGAGCAGGGACGGGAAGAACGACCCCGTGCGCAGCTTGGGGATGGCGAGCTCGACCTCGCCTGGCGGTGGTGGCCACCGTCTTGAGGCGCTGTGCCGTTGCGCCTGTTGGTGCGCTGCGGCGTGCGCTCGAGCGCTGCGCGCCGATCACGGCGGCGGCCCTCGGCGCTCGACCAGGTCCTGCAACCCGGCCTGGAGCAGACGGCGGAAGACCCGTCGTGAGCAAGATCGGGGTCGGCCAGGACTTCCCGGATCAGCGTGGACACGGCAGACTGGTGACTGGGCATCGTGGGTCACCTTGTGAATCTTGGTCGAGGAACAGGGCTCCCGACGATGCCCGCCGCCCTCCGGGCCGGCGGGCCCCTCGACGCCGAGGGCCCCTGCGGGAATTGCCACCACACTCAAGAGACGCACCCGTTCCGGCGGCCCCGCCCCCGCTGCACCCCGCCGTCCCGCGCCCGCATCGCCGCCCGCTGAGCAGCCTGCCGGTGAGAAAAAGCTCAATGTCGCTCCTTAGAAATTCCCCGGACGCCCGCTGAATAAATTCGCGGCGCCGAACCCTGCGGGCGTCCCCCGATGAATCTCGCGAGTCTCAGCGTCGATTTTTGTAAAATGCCGATCCCTCAGCCTGTGCGCATGAATCACACTTCGAGTGAGCGGCGGCGCCGTCGCGCCCTCGGTGCAATCGAGCGGGAAAAACTATCCGCGGTCGCGTCGACGTCATCATGGCGCGACACAACTGGGCGGACGACTGACATCGGCGGCGTCGTCGGCGCACGGTGCTCTGCGGTGCAACGGGCGGACAACTGCGCAAGATGGCGGACGCCGCGGCGGGAAGCGCACGGTGAGCACGACGCAGCGCCCGGGCGCCGACCAGTGGTTCCGCGGGTGGGTCCGGCCCTGCCTGCTGTCCCGCTGGGGCGGCTTCGCGGTATACGCCGTTGTCGCCGTGCTCGGACAGGTCGCCGCCGCCGGCGTCCCGTGGCTGACGGGATCGGCGGTGAACATCGCGGTCGGTCGGACGCCTCCATGCCGCTGACCCGCATGGCGCTGCTCCTGCTCGCCCTCATCGCCGTCTCCGGGTGCCTCGATCCTGCAGGTCGTCATCGCCGAGACGTTGTCGACGGCCGTCGCGCGCGACACCCGGGACGCGCTCTTCCGGGGATCCTGCGTCCGCGAGGCGGGGACGGAGCGTATTCTCGCCGGGCGACCTCACGACGCGGCAGATCGGGGACCCATCGAGGTGGGTCTCGCCTGTGCGCCGGGCGGCGACCTCCTCGTCGAGATGGTGCTCGGGCGCTGGTGCCCCTGATCTTCATCGCCCTGATCAGCCCGCAGCTGCTGCTGATGCCGCTGATCTTCTGCGCACTCTTCTGGTGGGCGATGGCGGCGCACACCCGACGGCTCAGCGGGTGTCGGCCGATGAGCGGGAGCTCAACGGCGCACTGAACAGCACGGTCGCCGAGGCCCTGGGCTCCATGCAGACCCAGATCCTCACGGGGGCGTCGGTCGCATCGGTCAACCGGGTGCTCGAAATGGCCTCGGGCCCACCGCGACACGAGCCGCGCGACAGCACAGGAGCAACGCGCTCATGCCCGCGCTGATCTTCGTCGTCATGACTGCTGGCCGCCGGGCACGCACTGGTGCTGCTGCACGCGGGGGACATCTCACCGGGCGCGGCCGTGGCCTTCCTGGGCCTGTTCGCCGCCTTCCGCGGGGCGCTGCAGACGGGCTCCCGCCTCGACCGGATTCATCAACGCCGCCGAGCCGCCGCGCGTCGCGTATGGAGGTGCTCGGGACCTGCGCGACGGCGCCCTGGGGCGAGGCGCTGGTCGGGCGGTCGCCGGCGACATCCTTCTCGAGGGGCCACGGTGCGTCTGGGCGGCCGGACCGTGCTGGACCACGTGGACCTGCACGTGCCGGCCGGCGCCCACCTGGCTCTCCTGGGGTCCACCGGCGCGGGAAATCGACCGCCCGCCTGATCACCGGTGAGCTGCTGCCGGACGAGGGCGCGTGCTGATCGACGGCGCCCCCGCCGGTGACCTCGCCGCGGACGCCTCGGTGTCCCGGGTCGCCGTCGTGCCCCAGCACACCCACCTCTTCTCGCGCACCATCGGGGAGAACATCGCCTCGGGGCGCGCGCGCCGACCCGCCTCCATCGAGGCGGCTGCGCGCAGGGCGCGCCTGGACGATCTGCTCGACACGCTGCCCGCCGGCCTGGGAACCCGGGTCGCCGAGGCGGGCACGACCCTGTCGGGAGGGCAGCGCCAGCGCATCGGCCTGGCCCGGGCGCTGATCACGCGACCCGCCGTCCTGGTCCTCGACGACTGGACCTCCGCGGTGGACCCGCAGACGGCGGAGAGCCTGCGCGCCGTCGTGCGCACCAGGCCCTCGACCGACGGTGATCGAGATCACCAACCGGGTCGCCGACGCGATCGAGGCCGACCTGGTGGTCATCCTGCACCGCGGCGCGGTGATCGCCATGCGCGCGCCGGACGAGCTGAGGAAGAGCTCGGCCGTTCACCGCCGGCTCCTGGCCTCCACCCGGGCGAGCGCAGCGGACGGGTCACTGAAAGGAGCCGCATCATGGGACTTCTAGACGCGCTCTGAGGCGCAGGCGCCCGGCACGGCATACGCGGAGGCGGCCCTCGTCCGCTGCGTGGCGCCGCGAGGCGCGCGAGGACCGGGCGGCTGCTCGCCGCAGGGGCCCTGGGGCTGCTGGTCGGCCTGGCGAACGCCGCCCCGCCGTTCCTCACCACCGCCGCTCTCGAGGCGGCGGTGACCGACCGCGGCACGACCCGGGTCCTCGCGCTGCTGGCCATCGGCGCCCTCGTGGGAGCGGCGGCTGGGCGCTGGGCGTCGTCAGCGGCGGATTGGCCGGGCTGCCTCGGAGAACCTGGTGCTCCGGCTGCGCCGCGCCCTTCTGCGGGCGCTCGAGAAGGGCTCGCCTTCTTCCAGTCGCGCGCCACGGGCGAGCTCGCGTCGCGCGCGGTGGTCGACACCGCTCAGGCGGGCGGCATGATCCGCACAATGGTGGGAGCGCTCGGCGACGCCGCGCTGGTCATCGGCCCTGTCGGCCGTCCTGCTCGTGATCGACCCGGAGCTCGGCGCCGTGACGCTCGCGCTCGGCGCGCTCATCTGCGCGGTCACCTTCATGTTCCGCAGGGCGAGCCGCGTCTGCGCCCGGCGCATGGCGCGGCCACCGGCGCGCTCGCCGGTCACGTCCTCGAGATCACGGCCGGTGCCGAGGTGATCCGGGCATTCGGCGCGCAGGCGCCGGCCGAGCACGCGAGTTCGACGAGCTGCACGGCGGGTGGTACCGCGCGACGCTCGCCGTGAACAGGCTCTTCAGCGGGATCTTCCCGCGCTGGTGGCCTCACCGGTTGCGCCACCGTGGCCGTCGTGGCTGTCGGCGGCCCGAGGGTCGCGGACGGGAGCCTGGCCCTGCCGACGTGGTTCCTCTTCCTCCAGTGCGTCGCCCTGTTCTGGGGCCCGATCACCGGCCTGTCCTCGGTGTGAGCTCCGTGCAGTCCGGCCTGGCCTCCGCCGAGCGCGTCTTCTCGAGTGATCGACGAGCAGCCCCAGGGCCTGCTCACCGGGACCGTCGCGCCCGAGGGACCTGAGGGGCCGGATCGAGATGGACGACGTGTCGTTCCGGTACGCCGGTGCGGCCGACGACCAGCTCCGCAACGTGTCCCTGTCGATCGAGCCGGGGAGCGGATCGCCGTCGTCGGGCCGACGGGCGCCGCAAGACCACCCTGCTCGTGCTGCTCCTGGGGCGTTCGGCGACCATCGCGGCGACATCCGGTTCTCCGGGATCGAGCTGCGGGACATCGACCCGGCCGCCCTGCGCCGGGGCATCAGGGGTGGTCACCCAGGAGGTCCACCCTTCGAAGGATCCGTCGCGGACAACATCGCGGCCGGACTCCTGGGGGCGACCCGGGGGCAGGTGGAGGCGGTCTGCGCCCGGCTGGCCGGCGGCGAGTGGGTGACGCTGTTCGACCGGGGGCTCGACACCGGGCTCCGGCACAACGGCGCACGGCTGTCGGCCGGACAGCGCCAGCTCATCGTCCTGGCGCGCGTGCTGCTTCAGGATCCGGACATCCTCGTGCTCGACGAGCCCACCTCCAACCTCGACCCTTGACCGACTGGAGCGTGCAGCAGGCGCTGAGCGATGCCGCCCGCGGGCGGACCTGCATCATGGTCGCCCACCGGCCTCAGACGCTGCACTGGGTGGACCGCGTGGTCGTCGTCCGCAACGGCGCCGTCGAGGCGCAGGGCCGAGCCGATGAGGTCGAGGTCCGGGACGGGGACCTCAGGGGAACCCTGATAGCGCGGCGGCGCCAAGGGCCCGCGGGGCTCGGGGGCGGGGGTCTGCGTGCGCTTCGCCGTCCAGGGCTCCACGCGCAGGGGGAATCCCTCGGGGATCTTCAACGGCCGAACGGTGTCGCCGTCGGTGAGCGAGGGGTCGTCCGGGGCGTCGAGGACGCGCACGTCCCGCCCGTCCAGCCGCACCCTGCAGGAAGCGGGTCTCGGTCTGGGACTGGTCGATGGACCAGTGCAGGGTGCTCGTGACCTGGCCCCGGGCGGCAGGAGCCAGGAGACCGGGGCCGCCTGCGCCGCGTCCGGAGAGGGCTCCCGCCCGTCCCTCGTCAACCAGGACGACGGGCACGTCGAGGACCCGGCCGCGTCGTCGACGACGGAGACCCGCGGCCAGCCGCCGATCGCGCAGTCGGCGGTCGAGGCGTTCGTCGCCGCGATGACCGAGTACCTCTTGCCGCCCAGGCTCGCCCCGTCCACGACGTGGGTGAGGAAGAGGTCCCCCGCCCGGCAGGCCGGGGCGGGCGCGGCGGCGACGGGCGTCGGCGATTCGCCCGGTTCGGCTGCTTCGCCCGGTTCGGCCGCTTTCGCCCGGTTCGGCGGGTTCTGAGGGCTCTGCGGCGGGGCCGAGGGCGCGGGGCGTCGGCGGCGGGCTCGGAGGCGGATGCGCCGCCGCGACGGCGCGCGCCGCCCGGAGGGCGGACTCGTCGACGCGCTCGTCGTGGGCGTGGACCCAGGACGCCGTCGGAATGCTCGCCGCGCTCGCGGCCAGGGCCAGCGCCAGAAGGGCGCAGGCCTCCCGGTAGCGTCCGGGGCGCGCCGTGTGCCGCACGCGCAGCGCCGCCGCGGCGGCGAGGACGGCGAGCGCCCCCAGGGCGAGGGCGCCCGCCACGGCCCGCGGCCACCACGACGGCTGCAGGGGCACGACGGCGAGGGACGGCGCCGGTGACCGGATCGACGACGTCGCAGGTGGTCACCCCGTGGTGGCTGCCCGCGACGACCTGCTTCTCGGGAAGCTCGAGCACGTTGAGGGCGCAGTCCTCGAACGGGTCGAAGAGGGCGAGCGGGCTGCTGAAGACCAGCAGGAGCGCCGTCTGCGAGAGTGCGACGAGGGTGACGGCGATCCCGGTCAGGTGCACCGCGGCCGTCAGCGCCCAGCGGCGCAGGCGGGACGGCGGGGGCGGTTCCATGATGGAAGTATGGCACCGCGCCGATCACCGACGGCGCACACAGTATCGAGTGCCGGGCACACGCGACCCGTCGCCCGGCGGAGTCGCCGCAGCACTCTTGGGGTGTCGCGGAAGTCGCCGCGCGCGACCACAACGGAGTGACTGATGCAGCGCCTCGCACCGCCAGAGATCCTCATCCGGGACTCATCGCCATCGCCGTCTTCGCGACCGGCGACGGCTTCGAACTGACATTCCTGTCCAGAGTACCTCGTCGTCTCCCTCGGCTTCGCGGCCGCGGGCCTCCAGCGTCATCACCGCCTACGGGCTCGCGGCCGCGCCCTGTCCGGCTGGACTCAGGCGTCCTCGCCGAGACCTTCGGGGTCGCCGCATGATGCTCATCAGCGCGGGCCTGTGGATCACGGTCACCTGCTCCTCCTCACCGTCGCCATCCCCAGCGGCTCCTACCCGCTCGTCCTCGCCGTCTCACGCCGTCCGCGGGCTCGCCTACCCGCTGTTCATCTGCACTCCTTCATCGTCTACATCACCCAGAAGATCCCGGCAGGCCACGCGGGCCTCGGCCGTAGGGCTGGTTCTGGACGGCGTACTCCGTCGGCGTCGGCTGCCTCGGCTCGTGGATCCCCGCGCACCGTCCCCGCCATCGGCGAGTACCGCACGCTGTGGTTCTCGCTCGCCTGGACCGTCGCCGGACGCTCATCTGCCTGTTCCTGGTCGCCAGGGCGCAGGAGCCCAGGAAGCAGGACGCAGGGCTGCGCAATACGCTCATCGAGCTCTCCGCGGGCGTGACCATCCTCGGCCGCAACCGGCGAGGTCGCGCTGACCGCCGTCGTGCGCGTCATCTGCAATCTCAGCCTTTATGGCTTCCCCGTCATGATGCCGCTCTACCTCACCCGGGGCCTACGGGGAGGGCTGGTTCACCATGAGCCAGTGGATGACGATCTGGGGCATCCAGTTCGCCGTCACCGTCTTCGGCAACCTCTTCTGGGGCTGGATCGGGGACCGCTTCGGCTGGATGCGCCAGATGCGCTGGTCACGGGTGCTGGTTCTGCGCGGCCGCCACCCTCGCCTTCTACTACGTGCCCCCAGGTGTTCGGCGCGAACCTCCTCGCCCTGACGGGCGCCGCCGTCCTGCTGGGCATGGGCGTGACCGCCTTCGTGCCCATGGGCGCCGTCTTCCCTGCCCTCGCGCCGAAGGAGCAGGGGGCCGCCATCTCCGTCAACAACCTCGCCTCGGGCCTGACGACCTTCGCCGGACCGGGCCTGGTCACCCCTGCTCCTGCCGGTCGTCGGGGTCGGCGGCGTGTGCTGGGCCCTACGCCGCCCTCTACCTCACCGGTTCCCTCATCACCGTGTGGATCCGCCCGTCCCAGCCGGGCTTCGACGAGCGCGGCCGTCGTCTGCCCGCCGCCCCGGAACGCCCCTGGGCGCCCGGAGGTTCCGGGCGCCCGGAGGGTCCGGAGGGCCCAGGCGCGCAGGCCCCGCGCGCCCTCCTCCGGGCCGCCGCCTGAGCTCGACGCCGGACCCGGCACCGGCCCCGTCATCCGCCTCCCGCCCACCACCACCCGCATCTACGCACCCGATCCGCCACCGACCGCACCGCCCGCCTCACTCACCATCACCCGCACAGGAGAAGAACCATGAAGGCCGTCGTCCTGGAGAGCAGCACGTCATCAACGTCCGCGAGGTCCCTGGGGACCTCGTCTGCGGGCCCGGGCAGCTGCGCATCGCCCCCGCACACCGTCGGCATCTGCGGCTCCGACGTCCACTACTACACGCACGGGCGCATCGGGCGCTACGTCGTCGAGGCGCCCATGATCCTGGGCCACGAGGGCCTCCGGCGTCGTGACGGGGGTCGGCGAGGGCGTGGAGGGCTTCGCCGTCGGCGACCGCGTGGCCATGGAGCCCGGCGTGCCCGACGCCGGCTCGCGCGCCGTCCCTGGCCGGCATGTACAACGTCGACCCCGCCGTCCGCTTCTGGGCCACCCCGCCGGTGGACGGCTGCCTCGTCGAGGAGGTCATCCACCCGGCCGCCTTCACCTCACCACCTGCCCGACAACGTCTCCCTTCGCCGAGGGCGCCCTCATGGAGCCCCTCGCCGTCGGCATGCACGCCGCCACCAGGCCCGCATCCGCCCCGGCGACGTCGCCGCCGTCTCGGGCGCCGGCACGATCGGCCTGCTCACCGCCGCCGCGAGCCCTGGCCGGGGGCGCCTCAAGGTCATCATCTCCGACGTCTCCCCGGTCAAGCTGGAGATCGCCTCCCGCATCCCCGGCACCATCACCGTCGACGGGCGCGAGCGCCGCTCCTCGACGTCGTGGGCGAGCAGACCGCCCGGCTGGGGCGCCGACGTCGTCCTCGAGTGCTCCGCCACCCCAGCGCCTACGCCGACCTGTGGAAGATCGGCGCCCGGCAACCGGACCGTCCTCGTGGCATCCCTGTGGACCCGTGCCCGTCGACGTCACCGAGGTGCAGGCGCGCGAGACGACCATCGAGAGCGTCTTCCGCTACGCCAACGTCTCACCAGCGCGCCATCGACCTGGTGGCCGCCGGGAAGATCGACCTGACGCCCTTCATCACGCGGACCTTCGACATGGACCACGCCGTCGACGCTTTCGACCGCGTCGCCGAGGGCCGCCCCGGCGACGTCAAGATCCAGATCACCGTCGGCTGAGCCGCCGCGCCGGACGGGCCGGGGAAGGAGGATCGAACGATGAACGCTGTGGTGCCGCTCCGTCGTCCCCTCCGCCCTCCCCGGCCCGCCGCGCGGCCGACCCGCCGCCGGTCCGCGCGCGACCTCGCTCACGGCGCCCGCCGGCGCCGACGACGCCGGGTCGGAGACCTGAGGTGGTGGTCCCGGACCTCGGCTCGACGGTGCGCTGGTCCCGGCATCGGCTACCCGACGCCGCTCGCCCGCTGGCACCACCACCCCGAGATCGAGTTCCACCTCATCGTCGCCTCGCACGGGCAGATGATGGCCGGGGAACCGCACGCTCGACTTCGCCCCGGCCAGAGATCACGCTCATGGGCCCTCCCATCTGCCTCCATAACTGGCTGAGCGACCTGGCGCCGGGGGAGAACCTGGAGCAGCGGGACGTGGTGTGCCAGGTCCTGCCCGAGCGGCTCGCCGGGGCGGCACGGGCCCCTGCCCGAACTGGCGGACTCTCGAGGCGCTCGTGGACAGGTCGCGGCGCGGCATCGTCCTGAAGCGGGACGGCGACCGCGGACGCGGCCGAGCTGCTCGTCGCCATGGGACGGCGGCGGGGGACTGGGCCGGGCTGGGCTGCCCTGCTCGCCCTGGCCGACGTCTTCCTGTCCGCCCGGAGGGAGCAGTGGGCAGATCGTCTCAGAGGGCTACGTCCCCAGCCTCGATGACGCCACCGCCCGCAGGGTCAACGAGGTGCTCGCTCACATCGAGAACAACCTCGACGGCGAGCTGTCGGTCGGGAGGCGGCGGCGCGCCTGGCCATGAGCCCCTCCGCCTTCTCCCTCGCTTCTTCCACACCACCGCGGGGATCACGCTCTTCCACCTCGTGCGCCGACGGAGGATCGCTCCGGGCGTGTCATCTGCTGCGCCGCACCGATCTGCCCGTCGCCCGCATCGCGGGGCTGAGCGACACGTCAACCTGGCGATTTCAAACCGGCGCTTCCGCGACGAGACCGGGACGACCCCCACCGGCTACCGGCGGCGGAAGCGGGCGGCTCGACGGCGCGGCCCTCGGCGTGACGCCGCTCCGGATCGCGCTACCGGCGTCGCCGGTGCCTGCGCCAGTGGCCGACCAGGCCGACCGTCAGGGTCACGGGCCAGGCCAGCATGGGGCCCGTAGCATCAGGGAGAAGACGACGAGCTGGGCGGGGCCCCCATGCCCCTCGACGGGCGTCCAGGACGGCGGGTCGCGCAGGAGTGCCAGGGTGAAGGTCAGGGCGACGTCGTGAGATGATGAGGTAGAGCAGGAGGTTGCCCGCACCGCCCACGATGACGGGCAGTCGGCGGGGGACCGCCCGTCCGCCCGCGCCCGGCACCCATCGGCGGGAGCCTCGCTCATGGCGGCGCACAGTCCCAGGCAGGCCAGGGCTGCCGACCGATCAGCTCCAGGACCACGACGTAGGCGATCCCGCCCGCACTGGTGCGGAAGAGGTCCGCCCGTCCGAAGCCCACGTCCGCCCCGGCCAGCATCGCCGCCCGCCAGGCGACCGAGGGCAGCAGGCACAGGAACGCCGTCCACACGCGGCCGCGGCTCACGGCTGCACCGGCGCGGCGGTCGGCTCCGGGGCGGCGGGGGAATGGTTTTTGAGTTCATAGTCAAAAACCATCAGTCGGTTCGGCGCCGCCGCAAAGGCCTGGCGCGCCCGTGAACGCTGGCGGGCTGCGGGCGGCGCGGTTGCGCGGGCGTCGTCGTCGGACTCGGAATCGCGGATCGTCGTGGCGGCCGAGTGAGCGCAGTCACCGGTGGGAGTGAGCCCATGTCGCGCCACATCGAGCTCCACCCCGTCAACCCCCAGGCCCGTCATCGACAAGATCGTCACGGTGATCCGCGACGGCGGCCTGGTCGCCCACCCGACCGACTTCCGGTACGCCCTGGCCTGCGCGCCGGGCAACAAGGGAGGGCATGGACCGCATCCGCACGATCCGCCGGCTGTCCGACAAGCACATCAACTTCACCTTCGTGTGCGCCAGCTTCGCCCAGGTCGGGCCGCTGGCCATCGTCGGCAACAACGCCTTCCGGCTCATCAAGCGACTCACCCTCGCCGTGGACCTTCATCCTCAAGGGCACGAGGACGTTCCCCGGATGACGCTCAACCCCAAGAAGCACACGCTCGGCGTGCACCTCCCGACCACGCCATCTCCCAGGCCCTGCTCGCCCGGCTTCGGCGGGCCGCTGCTGTCCTCGACCTTCATCAGGCCCGGCAACGAAAGGCTGAGTCCTCCGGTGGGAGATCGAGGAGTCCCTGCACCTCATCGACGTCGTCATCGAGGCCCCGGTCAGGGTCGACCGAGCCGACCACCGTCGTCGACCTGACCGACGACGTCCCCGAGTCGTGCGCTGCCCGGCGCCGGGGACGCCGGCCTGCTGAAGCGCGCAGCCGATCCTGACGACCGCCGCGGTCATGCAGGATGCTGGTCGCGCGGGAGGGTTCATGGCAGTCGCCGCCCCGCCCCGCCGCCGCGACCGGGCGCGTCGTCGGACCATCCGCCGCTGACGCACTCGCGTCCGCCGACTGGCATGCCCGACGTCGCTGAGGCGTCGAACGGGCCGTCATCGGCTGACGCTGATGGGGGTAGGTCGGTGCGTTCGGCGGCCGGCTGTCAGGAGCCTGGTCGTGCTGTTCTCGCACCGCTATCCTGATCACATGGATGTTCAAGTCGATGTTGCCGAGGTCGAGGTTCATCTGTCCGAGCTCCTCGCACGGATCGAAGCCGGTGAGAATAACGTTGACGCGTGCGGGCGCCCTGGCGACGCTCAGGCCCATGAACCTCCGGCGCGGAGGGTCTTCGGGTCGTCCTGACCTCAAGATCGGACGAGTTCTTCTTCGAGCCCTGGCGGACGGGAACTCGCCCTGTGGATGTAGTGACCTCGATGGGGCTCCTTCTGGACACTCATGTTGCAGCGTGGCTCGTCACGAACCCAGGACGACTGAGACCCGTAGTTCTCGATGTACTTGCGGATTCGCGACAAGTGCTCTTCGTATCGGCTATCAGTGCATACGAGGTGGCTCAAAGGTTCGACTGGGAAAATGGCCTCCAGGCGGGTCTCTTTCACTGGATTGGGATGAGTTGGTGGCGAGCACGGATGCCCTGAGCTTCCTCTGGAATCTGCCGATGCATTGATGCAGTCGACTCTCTTGGGATCATCAGGATCCTTTCGACCGCCTCATTGCGGCCCAGGCGATGAGACGCGATACCAGTTGGTCAGTGCTGATCGCGCTGCCGCTCTCTCGGCGGGCTGCTGCTGCTGTCCGCATGACTGGAGAGCGGTCCACATCTCCAGGTTTCGTCCCGTGGTCCTTCTGCGAGACTCCGTGCTATAATCGCTGGCGTATGGACTCGTAACCGCTGATTATCGACCACGGTTTGCGCCCGCAACGGTGTATGAGGGTACGATGGACGATTTTCGACTCCGGTCCCGACGGTCGGGTCGCCGAACACGAGGGCAGACCTGGACTACTAGCGCTGATCTGGCCGCGAGGAGTGCTGCGCACGGTCGTGGCCTTCATGGTCTGCGGCGGGCGCCTCGTCATCGGCGTGGTGGACGATCGCGCGTCGTCAGCGTCGATGATCCCCGTGACGGCCGAGATGGACCGGCCGATCTCATAACGGACTCGATACGCTCGATTGCTTCCCACCATCAACTCATCACTCTCGATGGCGGGACCGTGCTCGTCGCCAACGTGCCGGTCGGGGCAACGCCCATATTATCTGAAAGGAGGCGGGGCCGATGCGGCGGCGCCTATGTGCGACTCGGCTCCTCCAACCGGCAGGCCACCAGGCTGTTGACGGACGATCTCGCCCGGGGGGCGGGCTCGCGGACCTTCGATCGGCAGATCAACCCGCAGGCCGATATCGACGACATCGACCCGCTGGTGCTGGAACGGCTTCTCGGACGGCCCATCGGAGAGGAGGAACTGCTCGCCCTGGAACTGGTCGGACGCGAGAACGGGCGTCTGCGCCCGACCAACGCGAACCTGCTCGTCGCCTGCCCCCAGTCCTCAGCGCTTTCTTTCACGCGTGGGTGCAGTGCGGCCGGTTCCGCGGCGGCGACGGGCTCGACCTCGTCGACCAGGCGGATGTGCGCGGCCCGCTCCCCCTCGCCGTCGACGAGGTCATGTCCTTCCTGCAGCGCCATCGGTTCCTGCGGGCCGAATTCGGGGCGGGCGACCCGGAGTGGGACTGGAGGCGCAGGACGTCTCCTCCATTCCGGAGGCCGCGATCCCGCGAACTGGTCGTCAACGCCTCGTCCGCCAGCTACTCCTGCGGCGGCACCGCCATCAAGGTGGTCTTCACGACGGGCATCGTCGTCGAGAGTCCCGGCGGGCTCGTGCTCGACGTACCGTGAGCAGACTTCACCCACGGCGTGTCCGTTCCAGCGCAATCCGGCGCTCGCCCGCGTCTTACGCGAGGCCGGGGCTCGTCGAGCTGTGGGGGATGGGGCTGCGCACCGTCATCGGGACCTGGCCGATGGGGGTTACGAGCCGCCTGACATCGAGCGTTGCACGAACGGCTGCAGGTCGCCGTCCGCATCCCCGACCACGACCCGCGACAGCTTCCACTCCAGTCCGCCTGGACCGGAGTCGGACGGGCGAGCTGACGCAGGAATCGCGGGGCCGACACCCGCGGGCCGCGCGCGGTCGTGCATGCCCACGCGGCAGCGATGGCCGTAGGCAAGAGGGCAGGCATGATGTGGTCGTGATGCGCGGCCGCCGCGACGCGAGCCCACCGGGACTCTCTGGCCAGCCGCGAGTCTCAGGCCCCGTCGCAGAGCTCACGCCCGGCGCGTGGTCCCGCTGCTCCGGCGGCAGACCCGCTGGCGACGACGGTGCCGGACAAGCCGGAGCAAGGCGCAAGGCGCTACGTCCTCACCGAGGCCGGCCGCTCATGTCGCCGAGCACGACTCGGAGAAAGAGACTCCCGATGAACGACCTCCCTGACCCTCGGTCGCGACGGGCGCGTCGCCGACCGCGAGGGCAAGGCGCTCGAGTTCAAGCGCGACCTGTCCTCACCGACCGCTGCCAGCACCATCGTCGCCTTCGCCAGCGCTCACGCGGGAGCCTGGTCGTCGGCGTCGACGACGACGGCGGTGTGGCGGACGTGGCCGGCCCGCTCGCCGGGCGGGCGCGTCGCCAGCCTCATCGATGACCGCATCTCCCCCAACTCGTCCCCCGCCATCGACCTCGTCACGCTCTGCGGCAGAGACCGTGCTCGTCGTCGACGTTGCTGAGCACCTGCGCCCCCCACTGCATGACGCGCCAGGATCGAGGCGGGCGTCTACGTGCGCCTGGGTCCTCACCACCGCGGGCTGACCCGGCGCTCGTCGCCGAGCTCGAGCGCAACGCCCGCGGCATCGCCTTTGGAGGATCTCGCCTGAGCCGCGCGCGCACCCTGGACGACATCGATCTGCCGTGCGTCCGGAGCTGCGCGGCAGCGCCACCGACGCCCGACGACCTCCTCGCCCGGGCTCGCCGTCGCCCAGGGCGGCAGATCGTCCCCACCTACGCGGGCATCTCCCGCCGCCCGCCCCGACCCCACGCGTTTCCTGCCCTCGCCTGGGTGCAGTGCGGGCGCCTGCGCGGCCCGCTCACGGCACCGACATCTTCGACCAGATCGAGATCCACGGGCCCCATGCCGTCGCCGTCGACCGGGCCGTGGACTCTCCCATGCACGTCACAAGACCGCCGTCTTCGGCGGGTCCGCCGCCGCGACGTCTACTTCCATCCCCGGTCGAGCCCGTCCGCGAGGTCATCGTCAACGCCCTCGTCCACGCCGGTTCACGCCGGAGCGCATGCACCATCCGCACGGCTTCAGGACGACCGATCCAGGCCGACAGCCCCGGACTCTCCTGCCCCGGCATGACCACCGACACCATGCGCCGCGTCTCCTGACTGCGCAATCCCCGCACTGGCCCGCGTCTTCCGCAGGCCGGGATCTGGGAGCAGTGGGGCACCGGCGTCCAGCGGGTCTTCGAGCAGGTCGCCCGAGGCAGGCCTGCCTGAGCCCCTCATCGAGGAGGTCCAGGACCGGGTGCGGGTGACCATCCCGCGTCCCCACACGACCTGCCCGACTCAGACCGTGACGTGGCAGGAGACAGCGCTGATACCAACGTCGAGCGCCCGCGTGAGCAAGTCGGGTGAGCGGGTGAGCAGTCGGATCACCAAGTCGAGTCACCAAGTCACCAAGCCAGTCACGCAAGTCACCAAGTCGAGTCACCAAGTCACCAAGTCGGCGCGGTCGGATGAATCGGCGCCGAGGTCCCCTACCGCTCGTGAGTGAGCGGGACATGTCACGTCGAACTGCTCACCGGCTCGGACCGAGTAACGAGACGCGCAATGCGCGCCGCCACCTCAATCCTCTCCTCGATGCCGGGCCGTCGAGCGGACCGTCCCCGACAAAGCCCGAACAGCCGCCTCCAGCGCTACCGGATCACCGACGCCAGCCGCGCCCGTCTGGGCATGATCCACTCGGAGCCGCCGAGATAGCGCCCCGTCCGCGCCCCCGCCGATCGCCCGCGCTCGCGGCTCATCGACGCCCCCGTCCGCGCCGGGGAGCGCGGCGGTCCGCGGCCGGACGGGCACTGGTCTACGCGCGTCGCGCCTACGTGCGCCATGTGGATCGTCCGTATGCGTTGAGCCGATGACGGCTCACCGCGCTGTCTGCCCATCCGCGCCCGGCACGCCGGGCGGGCCTGCCGTCGAGCCGCGGGCCCCGTACGCAAAGGACCCTCAGTGACCCCAGACAGCAACCGCACCCCGCTGCCGAATCAGCAGGCCGACGGCGCGACGTCGTCGCCCTGGCCCGGCCCGGAGCCCGCCGCCGACCCGGCTCCGGCTCACTGGCGGGGCCGCCGCCGAGCCCGCCGAGCCGCGGGCCACGGCCGCCGCCCCTCCGCCGAGGACATCGTCTCGCGCATCCTGTCCCGGCACGGCACGGCCCTGGCCTCCACCGCCGGCGAGCACGAGCAGCGCGAGGCCGACGACGACGGCGCCCTGGAGCGCGAGGCCCGCGCCGCCCGCCGCGCGGTCGGTTCCGCCGCCGGGCCGGAGGACGTCTCGAGGTCGAGTACCGCCGGGTGCGCCTGGAGCGCGTCGTGCTCGTCGGCCTGGACCTGCCAGCGCCGCCCCCGCGTCCGCCGGGGCGCGAGCCGTCCCGGGCGCCGCTCGGCTCCCCAGGACGCCGAGACCAGCCTGGCCGAGCTCGCCGCCCTGGCCCCAGACCGCCGGGAGCGAGGTCCTCGACGCCCTCATCCAGCGGCGCGACCACCCCGACCCCGCCACCTACCGGGGTCCGGCAAGGCCAGGAGCTGGCCGAGACGGTCGCCGCCGTCGGCGCCGACACGGTCATCGTCGACGGCGAGCTCGCCCTCCCAGCGCCGCGCCCTGGAGGACGTCGTCGACGCCAAGGTCGTCGACCGCACCGCCGTCATCCTCGACATCTTCGCCCAGCACGCCAAGTCCCGCGAGGGCAAGGCCCAGGTCGAGCCTCGCCCAGCTGGAGTACCTGCTGCCGCGCCTGCGCGGCTGGGGCGAGTCCATGTCCCCGCCAGGCCGGGGGCCGCGTCGCCGGCGGGGCGGGCATCGGCGCGAGGGGCCCGGGCGAGACCAAGATCGAGCTCGACCGGCGCCGCATCCGCCGGCGCATGGCCAAAGCTGCGCCGCGAGATCAGCGCCATGGCGCCCTCGCGGGAGGTCAAGCAGCGGCTCGCGCCGCCGCGGCCCCATCCCCTCGGTGGCGATCGCCGGGCTACACCCAACGCCGGCAAGTCCTCCCTCATGAATCGGCTCACCGGCGCCGACCTCATGGTGCAGGACGCCCTGTTCGCCACCCTGGACCCCACGGTGCGGCGGGCCGAGACCTCCGACGGGCGCTCTACACCCTCACCGACACGGTGGGCTTCGTGCGCAACCTGCCCCACGAGCTCGTCGAGGCCTTCCGCTCCACCCTGGAGGAGGTGGCCGGGGCGGACCTGGTCGTGCACGTCGTCGACGCCGCCCACCCCGACCCGCTGGGCCAGGTCGCCGCCGTGCGCACCGTCCTGGCGGACATCCCCGGGGCGCTGGAGGTGCCCGAGCTCATCGCCCTCAACAAGGCCGACCTGGTCGACGGCGTCGCCCTGGCGGCCCTGCGCACCCTGCTGCCCGGGGCGGTGGCCGTCTGGCCCCGCACCGGGCGGGGTCTGGAGGAGCTGCGCGAGCGCATCGAGGCGATGCTCCCGCGTCCCGACGTCGCCGTCGACGTCGTCGTGCCCTACTCGCGCGGCGACCTGGTCGCCCGGGTCCACGCCGACGGCGAGATCGAGTCCATCGACTACGTTCTCGAGGGGCACCCGGGTGCGCGCCTGCGTCGACGCGCCGCTGGCCGCCGAGCTGTGGGCCTGCGCCGTCGAGTGAGCCCGCCGTGGGCGCGGTGCGGGATGGGGATCGGGGCGGCCCCGCGCGCGGGCGCCGGAGCTGCGGGAGGCTCCCGAGGGCGGACTCGCGGGCGCAGGGAGTGACCTCCCGGGCCGGGGCGGCCCCGGACCCGGGAGGAGCGGGCCCTGGAGGCCCCTGGACGGGGCCGTGGGGCGCCTGGGCGGCGGCCCCGCCGCGGCCAGCGGGAGATGACCCGGCCGCGTCGCGCGGGCCATCGCCTCGGGCACCCACCTGCTCGTCCAGGCGGGCACGGGCACCGGCAAGTCCCTGGCCTACCTCGTGCCCGCCATGATCCACGCCGTCGACGACGGCGAGCGCGCGTCGTGTCCACCGCCACCCTGGCCCTCCAGCGGCAGATCCTGACCTGGGACGCGCCGCTGGCCGCCGACGCCGTCGAGGGCCCTCACCGGGCGCCGCCCGGTCGTGGCCCCTGCTCAGGCTGGCAGAACCACCTGTGCCGCCACCGGGTGGCGGCGGCTACCCCGACGACGATGACGCCCTCTTCGCCGCCTCCGACGCCGTGCCCCGCGCACGGCGCGGCGCGAGCCTGGGGAGCAGGTGGTGCGCCTGCGCGAGTGGGCCGGGCGCACCGCCACCGGCGACCGCGACGACCTGGTCCCCGGCGTGTCCGACCGGGCCTGGGCGCAGGCGTCGGTCTCCCGGGCCGAGTGCCTGGGGCCGGCCTGCCCCTTCCACGACGACTCGCTTCCCGGCCGCGGCGCGCGAGGCGGCCAGCCAGGGCCGACGTCGTGGTCACCAACCACGCCATGCTCGGCGTCGTCGCGGCGGCAACCCCGGCGTGCTGCCCGAGCACGACCTGCTCGTCGTCGACGAGGCCCACGCCCTGGCCGACCGGGTGCGCTCCCAGGGCGCGGCGAGCCTGTCCGCCGCCGCCGTGCGCGCGTGGCGGCCACCGCCTCGCAGGCACGCCTCCGCCGTCGTCTCCGACCTGGAGGGCGGCGGGCAGGGCCTGCAGGCGCGCCCTGGCCGCCCTGCCCGACGGGCGCCTGAGCGCCGGCCTCGCCGCCGGCCGCTGGCGGGAGGCGCTGCCGCCCTGGACGGGGCCGCCCGCGGCGTGCTGACCGGCGTGCGCCAGGCCGCCGGGAGCGGGCGGGCAGGGCGGCGGGGCCGACGCCGGGGCGCCGCCCTGGCGCGCACGGCCGTGAGCGACCTGGTCGACGTCGTGAGCGCATGACCTCCGACTCGGTCGCCCAGCACCGGGACGTGGCCTGGGTGGAGCGCCCGCGCATGGGGACCGAGCCGCCGCGGCTGACGCTGGCGCCCATCGACGTGGCGGGCCGGTGGCCGACGCCCTCTCGACGAGCGCGTCGCCGTGCTCACCTCGGCGACCCCTGGCGCTGGGCGGCGGCTTCGAGCCCATGGCCCGCGATCTGGGCCTGACCCTGGCGGAGGCCCCCTGGGAGGGGGTGGACGTGGGCACGCCCTTCGACTACGCCCGCCAGGGCATCCTCTACACCCCCGTGCACCTGCCCCGGCCCGGCCGCGGCATCTCGAGGCGGCTCTGGACGAGGTCCTGGCCCTGACCGAGGCCTGCGCGGCGGCATGCTCGGGCCTGTTCTCTCGCGGCGCGCCGCCGAGGAGGCCGCCAGGTCCTGCGCGGCGCCACGGACCTGACCGTCTACGCCCAGGGCGAGGACCAGCTGCCCTGCGCTCGTGGAGGCCTTCGCCGCCGACGAGGACGCCTGCCTGGTGGGGCACGCTGTCCCTGTGGCAGGGCGTGGACGTGCCCGGGCGCACCTGCCGGCTGGTCATCATCGACCGCATCCCTTCCCGCCCCGACGACCCTGTCGCCCAGGCCCGCAGCGAGGCGGTCGCGGCCGCGGGCGGCAACGGGTTCATGAGCGTGCCGCGACCCACGCCGCCCTCCTGCTGGCCCAGGGCGCCGGGCGCCTCATCCGCCGCGCCGAGGACCGCGGCGTCGTCGCCGTCCTCGACCCGCGCCTGCGCACCGCCCGCTACGGGTCCTTCTCGCCCGCTCCATGCCGCCGCTGTGGCCCACGCGCGACCGCGACGTCGTCCTGGGGGCGCTGGGGCGCCTGGCGCCATGTGCGGCGCGGGCGCCGACTCGGGGCCCGAGGGCGCCCGACCACGGCGGGATCGAGCAGGCCCTGCGGACCCGGAAACGCCCGATCGGGCCGGGCGCTTACGCCCACGGATGAGCTGAAGCGCGCCCGACGGGACCACTTGTCGGCACCGCGTACCCTTTGCGCGTGGGAGGTCACACCGGCCCCCGCCCACCCACCGAATCGGAGGAACGAAGCGTCCGAGGCCACCATCACCAACCCGCCCAAGGTTCCTACCCGACCACCGGCGGCGGCCGTCCCTCGAAGGTCGCCATCATCGGCGCGGGCGCCGTCGGGCTCCACCTCGCCTACGCCTGCGTCACCAGGGCGTCGCCCGCGAGGTCGTCCTGCAGGACATCGTCAAGAGCAAGGTCGAGGCCGAGGCCCTCGACATCGCCCAGGGCATCCAGTTCACGTCGGCTCGGCTCGGTCTCGGCTCGGACGACCCGGAGATCTGCCGCGACGCCGACGTCATCGCCATTACGGCCGGCGCCAAGCAGAAGCCGGGCCAGTCGCGCCTGGAGCTGGCCGGCGCCACCGTGGGCATCATGGAGAAGATCCTGCCCAAGCTCGTCGAGGTCGCCCCCAACGCCATCTTCCTGCTGGTCGCCAACCCCGGTCGACGTCGTCACCTACTGCGCCAAGAAGATCACGGGCCTGCCCGGAGAACCAGGTCTTCGGCTCGGGCACCGTGCTGGACACGGCCCGCATGCGCTACCTCATCTCCCTGGAGACCGGCACCGCCACGCAGAACATCCACGGCTACGTCGCCGGCGAGCACGGCGACTCCGAGGTCGCCCTGTGGTCCTCCACCGAGATCGGCGGCGTGCCGATCACCCAGTGGGGCAAGACGACCAGCGGCGGCGAGTTCGACGACGAGGTGCGCGAGCGCATCGCCCACGACGTGGTGCGCTCCGCCTACCGCATCATCGAGGGCAAGGGCGTGACGAACTACGCCGTCGGCCTGGCCGTGCAGAGGATCATCGGCGCGGTCCTCAACGACGAGCAGCGCGTGCTCACCATCTCCCCGCTGCTGGACGACTGGCACGGCATCTCCGACGTGTGCATGTCGGTGCCCACGATCGTGGGCGCGAGGGCGCCGGGCGCCGCCTCGAGCTGCCGCTGACCCCTCGACGAGCTCGAGCGCCTGACCGCCTCGGCCGAGCGCCTGCGCGAGGTCGCCCGCGGCCTGGGCTACTGACGCCCGACGGCGCTCGCGGCCCGGGCCGCTGACGCCGCCCGCGAGCGCGGGCGCTCGTCCGCTGGCGCCGACGCCGCGCAGCTGCGGGGCCCGCCCTCAACGAGGGGCGGGCCTCGCCGCGTCGGGCCGCGTCGGTGGAAGGCGCGCGGCGCCTCGCGCGACCGGCGGGCCCGCCGCGCGGCGCGTTCTCTGCTGCGCGGCGCTCAGAGCGCGCGCAGGACCGTGACGACCTTGCCCATAATGGTGGCCTCGTCGCCGGGGATGGGGGCGTAGTCGGGAGTTGCGGGGCAGGAGCCACTGGTGGCCGTCCTGCGGGAGAGGACCTTGATGGTGGCGCTGGCGCCGTCCACGTCCTGGATCATGGCGGCGACGACGTCCCCGCTGGAGGCGTCGGCCTGGGCGCGCACGACCACCCAGTCGCCGTCGCAGATCGCGGCGCCGATCATGGAGTCGCCGTGGACCCGGAGCATGAACAGCTTGCCGTCGCCCGTCAGCCGCCGGGCAGGGGCCAGGACGTCCTCGATGCTCTGCTCGGCCAGGATCGGCGAGCCGGCGGCGATCCGCCCGACGAGCGGGACGGCGACGGCCTCGCCCGGCGATGCTGGCAGCACCGGCGCCGCCGAGCCGGCGGGAATCGGCGGCGCCCTCCGGCGACCCTGGCCCGGTCCCCGCCCGGCGGGGAGGATGAGCTCCAGGCGCGCGGCAGCCTGGGGTCGCGGCGCACCAGGCCCAGGCGCTCGAGCTTGTCGAGCTGGTGCTTGACGAGGAGGGCTGGTCAGTCCCACCCGGGAGCCGATCTCCCGCATGGAGGCGGGTAGCCGTGGAGACGACGGCGGCGCGCACCGCCTCGTAGACGGCGCGCGCCCGCGGGTCCAGGGACCCAGGGCCTGGGGAGGCGGGGCGTCGCCCCGCGGGGCTGGTCGTCATCGCCGTGTCCTTCCTGGATCAGTCCCGTCCGGGCGGGGCGGACCGATCCGCATCGGTGGTCGATGGTGTTGTCGATGAGGCGAGTCTACCGGTGAACGGCACAATTTCAAACACGTGTTCGAAGATGCTGGACATGGGGTCGCGGGTCGCTAATCTGCCGAACAGATGTTCGTCGAACGCGTGTTCTAGGGAGGATTCCCGTGGATGCACTCACGCCGCCCCCTGTCCCGCCCGCGCCCCTGCTCCGGCGCCCGCGGCGCAGGAGGCCGCCGGCCACCCCGCCGCCGGGACGCCGCGTGCTGGCACCTCCGGCTCGTGACGACCGGCGCCGTCCCCGGGGCGGCGCTGGCGCGTCACGCCCCCGGGATGGACGGGAGGAGGGCGGCCATGCCCGAGCTCACGCGCCGCCCTCGGCCCCCGCGCCGTCGGCCCCGCCCCCTGCGGCGCCGCCCGAACCGCCTCCCACCGGACGGCCGCCCGGCCGGTCCCGTCCCTGTCCCGGACGGATCCGGCGCTCGGCGGCGCAGGCGCGGATCGCGGCCGGGCCCCGTCCCGCTCGGACCTCGGCCCGCCTGGCCCCCATGCACCCGGCCGTGCGCGCCCAGCGCCGTCGTCGGAGGCGGCCCGGACGCCGGGACGGGCGGCGTCGACCCTGCGCCCCCGCGGTCGTGCGGGCCGCGGCGCCGGCGTCCCCTGCGGCTCCGGCGCTCCCGGCGGTCGCGGTCGTGCTGCGCCGGGCGGAGCGGCCGGCTCGCGGCGCTGGCCCCGGTCCTGCTCGCCCTCGTCGGCATCGCGCTGATCGGCTGAGCGGCGCCGCGATTGAGGCCTGCCGCATAGCCGCTGCCCCGCGCGGCCAGACGACGTCACTACGCCCTTGACCCTCTGCTACGCTCCCTTTTCTCGTACAGTGAAGGGGTGAAGAGGCGTAGCAAAGGGAAAAGGGCGTAGCAGACGCAGGCCCACCGGGTGCGGGCGGCGGTGGAGGTGAAGGTGCGCACCCGGGACGAGGTCCCGCAGGCCCGCCGGGGGACGGCCGACCGGCCATGGGCGGGGACGGCCGCGGCCGGCGGGACGGCCGGGGAGTGGTGCCCCGGATCTAAGGCGTCCGCGAAACTGCTTTGCCATGGCTCGCGCATGCGCTCTACGCTCCGAATCACATCGTTGTGCACTTAATAAATGCGGAGGTCTCACGTGCACTGCCCTTTCTGCCATCACGACGGCTCGCGCGTCGTGGACTCCCCGGACCTCCGAGGACGGCACGTCCATCCGCCGGCGCCGCGAGTGCCCTGAATGCGGCCGCCGCTTCACCACCATCGAGACGGCCGGCCTGTCCGTGCACAAGCGCTCGGGCGCCGTCGAGCCCTTCTCCCGGGACAAGGTCGTCACCGGGGTGCGGCGCGCCGCCAGGGCCGCCCGGTGTCCGACAACGACCTCGCCCTGCTGGCCCACAAGGTGGAGGAGTCGATCCGGGCGACCGGTCAGGCCCTGGTGGAGTCCCACGCCGTGGGCCTGGCGATCCTCGGACGCTGCGCGACCTCGACGAGGTCGCCTACCTGCGCTTCGCCTCCGTCTACTCCGACTTCAGCTCCCCTGGAGGACTTCGAGACCGCGATCGCCGAGCTGCGCGCCTCCCACGCCGGGTAGCGGCGCGCCCGGGCCCGCCGCGCGCATGCGGGCCGACGCCGGACGCGCCCGGGTCCGCCGGCTCAGCCCGCCGACTCACGCCGGTGCGCCCAGGACGGCGCAGTAGAGGTGCTCGTGGTGGGTCCGGGAGCCCAGGGCCAGGTAGCAGGCCACGGCGGGCGCGTTGTCCCGCTCGACCTCCAGCGCCATGGTGCGCGCGCCCAGGGCCCCCGCCGCCCTCGCCAGGGGCCCGCGCCATTGCGCTCGCCTCGCCCCGGCGGCGGGCCCGCGGCGGGACGAACAGGCCGTCGAGCACGGCGACGCCGTCGATCCCCGTCACGGCGAGCCTCGCCCGCCGCCCGCGGGGGTGGAGGCGAAGCGCTGGGCGGGCGCGCTGGTGAGCAGGCGCCGGGCCAGCAGGCGCCTCCTCGCCCGAGGTGCCGGGCGGGCCTGCCCGCGGTGCGGGCGATCAGGTCGTGCGACGGGTCCTCGTCCAGCGCGACCGCGACGCCCTGGCGCCCCGCGCCGCCGCCCCGCCGCGGGACGGCGCCGCGACCACCTCGACGGGCGTCGCGGTCGCGACCAGGACCCGCGGATCCGGCGTCGGCGCGAGTGAGGGCGCGGCCGGGGCGTCGGCGCACCATCGCCAGCGCCGGCAGACGGCGCCGGGCGTAGAAGCCCGCGGCGGGGAGAGGTCCGCGGGGACCCGGCGGGTCGGGACGAGCAGCGAGTTCGCCCGCTTGGTCATGCCTGCGTGCTCGCGCAGGACGCACCTGGGCAGGGCGCCGCTCCCGGCGAGGGCGTCCGGCCGCCAGGCCGCCAGCAGTGCGATCTCCAGCACGGCGACCGGGTCGTCGGCCTGGGCAGCCGGGGATGAGCTCCCGACCGTCAGCGGCGCCCAGTCCCTCCCGCCCACCGGGTTCACCGCGCTCACCGGGCGTCGACCGCCTCGACCAGGCCCGCCACGAGTCCCGGGCCAGGTCCACCGCCGCTCCATGAGCTCGCGCCCGGCCTGCCCCATCTCGCTCGCGCAGCGCCGGGTCCGACAGCTGGCGCACGAGCGCGGACACGAGGGCGTCGCCGTCCCGGCCGTCGACGACGTCGCCGGTCACGCCGTCCTCGACCGTCTCCGGGGCGCCGCCGCTGGTCCCGGCGATGACCGGCAGCCCGGTGGCCGAGGCCTCGAGGAAGACGATGCCCAGCCCTCGACGTCGAGCCTGCCCTCGCGGGTGCGGCAGGGCATGGCGAAGACGTCCCCCATGGCGACGTGGCCGGGCAGCTCGTCGTGGGGCACCGCGCCGGTGAGGATGATGGAGCCGCGCACGGGGAGCGGCGCTTGAGCAGGGCGAGCCGCCTGGCGTGGGGCCCCAGCCGACGATGACGAGCTGGCCCTGGGCACCCTGCTCGACGACGCGCGGCCAGGCCCCGATGAGCGAGTCCTGGCCCTTGCGGGCCACCAGGCGGGAGACGCACACGGCGGTGGGGGCCCCGCCCAGGCCGTAACGGGCGCGCAGGCGGGAGCGGGCGGCGGCGTCGGGGCGGAAGCGCTCGACGTCGATGCCGCTGGGCAGGCGCAGGACCTGCCGGTCGGGGGCATGGGCGACGCAGGCGCCCCAGGGTGTAGTCCGAGATGTGGGTGACGACGTCGGCCTCGCGGAAGATCCGCCGCAGGGCCAGGCGGGCCCCCGGGATCATGGACCAGCCGACCTCGTGGCCGTGGGTCGAGACGATGACCCGGCTCGCCCCGGCGGCGCGGGCGGCGCGCCGAGCAGGCCCAGGGGCGGCGGCGCCGAACCAGACCGTCTCGATGGCGCGCTCGCGGATGATCCGCTGCATGCGGGCGCGCACGTCGGGGGTGGGCAGGGAGCATGCGCGTGGGCATGCGCACGACGTCGAGGCCAGGGCGGCGTCGTGGTCGGCGGCGGCCCCGGCCCTCGGGCGGGGTGGAGGCGAGGACGGTGATGTCGTCGGCGGGCAGGCGCGGGTGTAGTCGTCGAGGTAGGACTGGATGCCGCCGACGACGGGCGGGAAGTCGTTGGTGACCAGGAGCGTGCGGCGCATGGGGCGAGTCTAGGGCCTGACGGCCGCGGCCCGGTCGGGGCCGCCGAGGCGCCGCGCGCAGGCTCAGCGGCCGTCCGTCCGTCCCGGCGGGACGAGGCGGGGAGGCGCGGGGATCAGCCCTCGTCGGCGTTGCGCAGGACCTCGGTCAGGCGCTTGGCGGCGGCCATGACGACGGCGCCGTGGACGCGGCCGGGCTGGCGGCCCATGCGCTCGATGGGCCCGGAGATCGACACGGCGGCGATGACCTTGCCGCTCGCCCGCGCACGGGCGCCGAGACGCTGGCGACGCCCGGCTCGCGCTCGCCCACGGACTGGGCCCACCCGCGGCGGCGCACGGCCGAGAGCATGGTGGCGTTGAATCGGGCGCCGACCAGGCCGCGGTGGAGGCGGTCGGGCTCCTCCCAGGCGAGCAGGACCTGGGCGCCCGAGCCGCCCAGCATGGACATGGTCGCCCCCACCGGGGATCGAGTCGCGCAGGCCGATGGGCCGCTCGGCGTTGGCCACGCAGATGCGCACGTCCCCCTGGCGCCGGTAGAGCTGGGCGGATTCGTGGGTCTTGTCGCGCAGGGCCGCCAGCACGGGCCGCCGCCGCGAGCAGGTGGTCCTCGCCCGCGGCGGAGGCGAGCTCGCTCAGCCGCGGGCCCAGGACGAAGCGGCCCTGGGAGTCGCGCGCGACCAGGCGGTGGTACTCCAGGGCGACGGCGATGCGGTGCGCCGTCGGGCGGGCCAGGTGGGTGGAGCCGACGAGCTGGGCCAGGGTGGCCGGTCCCGCTTCGAGGGCGCTCATGACCAGGGCGGCCTTGTCGATGACTCCGACGCCGCTGCTCTCGGCTTCCCGTAACCCGTCCATACTCTGATACTGCCATTCCAAGTGGTGAGACTTCAAGTAGTGTCGGGCACAGAAGTGTCGCCGTGTCAGCATCGTCACGCATACTGCTCGGCGTCCCCGCGCGCCGCCCGGTCCGGCGCGGAGCCGGTCGACGGCGCCGCCCACCCGGTCCTCGAAGCGGACGCACCCCAGGAAAGGAAGCGCAGCGATGGGAATGACCCTCGCCGAGAAGGTCTGGCGGGACCACGTCGTCGTCCCCGAGCCGACGGGGCGCCCGACCTGCTCTACATCGACCTCCACCTCGTCCACGAGGTCACCAGCCCCCAGGCCTTCGAGGGGCTGCGGCTGGCGGGCCGGAAGGTGCGCCGCCCCGACCTGACCCTGGCCACCGAGGACCACAACACCCCCACCCTCGACATCGACCTGCCCATCGCCGACGCCACCAGCCGCACCCAGATCGAGACCCTGCGCGCCAACTGCGCCGAGTTCGGGTGCGCATCCACTCCCTTGGGGACGCCGACCAGGGCATCGTCCACGCCGTCGGCCCCCAGCTGGGGCTCACCCAGCCGGGCATGACCGTGGTGTGCGGCGACTCCCACACCTCCACCCACGGCGCCTTCGGGGCGTTGGCCTTCGGCATCGGCACCAGCCAGGTCGAGCACGTCCTGGCCACCCAGACCCTCCAGATGGCGCCCTTCAGGACCATGAGCGTGACCATCGACGGCGATCTGCCCGCCGGCAGCGGCGCCAAGGACATCATCCTGGCCATCATCGCCAAGATCGGCACCAACGGCGCCCAGGGCCACGTCATCGAGTACCGCGGCCGCGCCATCGAGCGGCTGTCGATGGAGGCCCGCATGACCATCTGCAATATGAGCATCGAGGGCGGGCCCGCGCGGCATGATCGCCCCCGACCAGACCCACACCTTCGACTACCTGGCCGCCGCCCCCACGCCCCCGTCGGCGAGGACTGGGACGCCGCCGTCGAGTACTGGAAGAGCCTGCGCACCGACGACGACGCCGTCTTCGACACCGAGGTGGTCCTTCAGGCCGCCGACATCGAGCCCTTCGTCACCTGGGGCACCAACCCCGGCCAGGGCTCTGCCCATCTCCGCCCGCGTGCCCGTCCCCGGGGACATCGCCGACGAGACCGAGCGGCGCGCCGCCGAGCGCGCCATCGAGTACATGGACCTGACCCCGGGCATGCCGCTGCGGGACATCCGCGTCGACACCGTCTTCCTGGGCAGCTGCACCCAACGGGCGCATCGAGGACCTGCGCGCCGCCGCCGAGGTCGTGCGCGGGCGGACCAAGGCGCCGGGCGTGCGCATGCTCGTCGTGCCCGCCTCCGCCCGCATCCGCCTCCAGGCCGAGGCCGAGGGCCTGGACCGCTCGTCAGGACTTCGGGAGCCGAGTGGCGCAACGCCGGCTGCTCCATGTGCCTGGCCATGAACCCGACAAGCTCTCCCCCGGCGAGCGCTCCGCCTCCACCTCCAACCGCATTCGAGGGCCGCCAGGGCAAGGGCGGGCGCACCCACCTCGTCTCGCCCGCCGTCGCCGCCGCCACCGCCGTGCGCGGCACCCTGTCCAGCCCCTGCGGACCTGCCCGGCCCTGGCTGCGCCCCGCCCGGCGCCGCCTGCCGTCCGTCCCCGCCGGTCTGCCGACCGCGCCCGCCGCGCCCGCCGCCGTCTGAGCCCGCCCGCCCCGCCCAGGAGACCCGCCATGGACAAGTTCATCCGGCACACCGGCATTGGCGCCCTGCTGCAGCCGCAGCGCCGTCGATACCGACCAGATCATCCCTGCCGTCTACCTCAAGCGCATCACCCGCACCGGGTTCGACGACGCCCTGTTCGCCCGGCTGGCGCCGGCGAGCCCGACTTCATCCTCAACCAGGAGGCCTACAAGCGGGCTAGCGTCCTCGTCGCGGCCCTGACTTCGGCACCGGCCCTCGCGCGAGCACGCCGTGTGGGCCCTGAAGGACTACGGCTTCAGGTGGTCCTCGCCCCCGCTTCGCCGACATCTTCCCGCGGCAACGCCGGGCAAGCAGGGGCTCTGGTGGCCGGCGTCATCACCCAGGAGGACGCCGAGCAGCTGTGGAAGATCCTCCAGACCGAGCCCGGCACCGAGGTGACCGTCGACCTGGCCGAGCGCACCGTGGAGGCGGGGGGTACCGCACCACCTTCCAGATCGACGACTACGTCCGCTGGGTAGCCCTCGAGGAGGGCCTGGACGACATCTCGCTGACCCTCCAGAACTCCGAGGCGATCGACGCCTACGAGGCCGCCCGCCCCGCCTCAAGCCGCGCACCCTGCCCGCCAGGCACCTGCCGGCCCGGGAGGTCGTGCCCGCGCGCGCCGCGGACATGCTCCCGTCGCCGTCGGCTTTCCCCTACCCTGCGCCGGGACCGAGGCGATCGACGACGGCGTGGCATCCCGGCGCGACACCGCCCCGCGCCGGGGCCGAGGCGCGCCCCGCCGGGCAACCATTAGGAGAATCCTCACCATCGACTCCCCCGGCGGCCGCCCCGCCGTCCCCGCCCGGGAACCGTCTCGGGAGGACGGAGCCGGCCCCGAAGTCGCATCGGCGGCGATCCGGCTGTTTCCCGGCCCTTCCGGGCGGCGCGCGGGCGGCGGCGGCTCGGGGGCGTCGCGGGCCGCCCGACGGCGGCGATGCGCGGCGATTCTCGCGGCGTCGGGCCCTCGCCTATCCTGGAATGAGAACGCGCCCACCGGCGTTCGCAGGAGGCACCCGCACCCGCGGGCAACACCGCACGGAGGTTCTTAATGGTCGACGGACTGCCCAGGTCGAGGGCGGGCGCCCGCCTCCGGCGAGATCACCGTACGCGGCGCCAAGAACCTCGTCTCCAAGGTCATGGTGGCGGCGCTGCTGGGCGCCACGCCGTCGAGTGCTGCGCAACGTCCCGCTCATACGCGACGTCGACGTCGTCTCCGGGCTGCTGGCCCCTGCACGGGGTCGCCATCGACTACGACCAGGCCGAGGGCGTGCTTCAGCCTCGACCCCTCCGGGTCGAGACCGCCCACGTGGCCGACATCGACGCGCACGCGGGCTCTCGCGCATCCCCCATCCTGTTCTGCGGCCCGCTCCTGCACCGGCTGGGCGAGGCCTTCATCCCTCGACCCGCGGCTGCCGCATCGGGGACCGCCCCATCGACTACCACCTGGAGATCCTGCGCAAATTCGGCGCCGTCGTCGACAAGCTCGAATCCGGCATCCACATCTCGGCGCCGGTCGGGCTGCGCGGCACGGTCATCGAGCTGCCCTACCCGAGCGTGGGCGCCACCGAGCAGACCCCTGCTCACCGCCGTGCGGGCCGAGGGCCTGACCGAGCTGCGCAACGCCGCCGTCGAGCCCGAGATCATGGACCTGGTCGACGTCCTGCAGAAGATGGGCGCCATCATCTCCGTGGACACCGACCGCACCATCCACGTCGAGGGCGTCGACGACCCGTCCGGCTACAACCACGCCGCCCTGCCCGACCGCATCGAGGCCGCCTCCTGGGCCTCGGCCGCCCTGGCCACCCGCGGCGACCCTCTTCGTGCGCGGCGCCCACCAGAGCGACATGACCACCTTCCTCAACACCTTCCGCAAGGTCGGCGGGCTTCGACGTCACCGACGACGGCATCCGCTTCTACCACCCGGGCGGGGACCTGAGGTCGATCGTCGTGAGACCAACGTCCACCCCGGCTTCATGACCGACTGGCAGCAGCCCCTCGTCGTCGCCCTCACCCAGGCCCAGGGCCTGTCCATCGTCCACGAGACCGTCTACGAGAACCGCTTCGGCTTCACCAAGGCCCTGTGCAAGATGGGCGCCACCATCCAGGTCTACCGCGAGTGCCTGGGCTCCGCCTGCCGCTTCGGCCAGCGCAACTTCTACCACTCGGCGGTCGTCTCCGGGCCCACCCTCCGCGCGGGGCGGACATCGTCGTGCCCGACCTGCGCGGCGGCTTCTCCCCACTCATCGCCGCCCTGGCGGCCGAGGGCACCAGCCGGGTCGAGGGCATCAACCCTCATCGACCGCGGCTACGAGCACTTCACGAGCAAGCTCAGGGCCCTGACGCCGACGTCACCCTGGCTCGCCTGACCGGCCCCGCCCGGCCCGCCCTCCGCCGTTACCGCCGACGCCGGCCCCGCCCTGACCCGGTCATCGCCCGGCCCGCCCGGGCCGCTGCGGCGGGGACCCGGCCCCGACCCCGGCCGCCGCAGCGGGACGGCCGTCCGTCCGCGGCGCCGTCGGCGCGCACGGCCGCGAGCCGCCAGAGTCGCAGCTGCCCACGACCAGACGGCACGAGCCCTTCCACCGCTTCGCGGGCGCGGGGGCGATCATCCCTTCCTCAAGGCGGTCTCCAGGCAGAAGGTGACCGGGACGGAGAACATCCCCGCGAGGGCGGCTTCATCACCGTCGCCAACCACCTGACCGACCTCGACTCCCTCACCGCCATGCGGGCGATGGTCGACGCCGACGTGCCCGTCTACTCCCGGCCAAGTCCACGCTCTTCGACGTGCCCGTCCTGGGGAGCCATCCGCGCGCCGGCGGGCAGATCCCCGTCCGCCGCGCCACCAAGGAGGCCGGCGACTCCTCAGGAGGCCGAGAGGGTCCTGCGCTCGGGCGAGGTCATCATGGTCTTCCCCGAGGGCACCCTTTCGCGCGACCCGCTCCAGTGGCCCATGACGGGCAAGACCGGCGCCGCGCGCCTGGCCATGGCCACCGGCGCGCCGGTCGTCCCCATGGGGCAGTGGGGCGCCCAGTTCGTCATGGGCACCTACAGCAAGGTCATCCGCCCCTTCCCGCGCAAGGAGGTGCGCATCCTCATCGGCGAGCCGCTGGACCTGTCCCGCTTCGGCTCGACGACCGACCGCGACGCGGTGCGCGCGTGCACCGCCGAGATCATGCGCGCCATCACGGCCCTGGTCGAGCAGCTGCGCGGCGAGGCGCCGCGGCCCTACGACATGAAGTACGACGGCAACCCCGGCAAGGGCAGGATCGGCGTGCGCCGGCCTGACCCGCCGCCGGGCGGCGAGGGGGCGCCTGCGTCCGATGATGGGCCTGCATTCGACGGCGGGCCCGCGGCCGGGCCTCGCGTCCGCCGCCGCGAGCGGCGGTGAGGCGCCCGGCGGGCTCGCCGACGACGGACCCGCGGCCGAGTCCGGGTCCGCGTCCGACGGCGAGCCGAGGCGGAGTCATGAGCGCCGCCGCCCACGCGCCCGGCTCTTTCGAGCCGGGCCGCCGTCGTCGGAGCCGGCGCCTGGGGCACGACCTTCGCCACCCTGCTGGTGCGCACCGGCATCCCCACGCTCATGTGGGCCAGGCGGGCCGAGATCGCGGCGGAGATCAACGCCGGGACCAATGAGCGCTACCTGCGCGGCGTGAGCCTGCGGGGGCTGGGGGCGACCACGTCCCTGGACGAGGCCCTGGGCGGCGCCGATCTCGTCGTCGTCGCCGTGCCCTCCCAGCTGGCGCGCGCGGTGCTCGAGCCGGGGGCCGGCATGGTCTGCGACGACGCCGTGGCCGTGTCCCCGCGAAGGGCATCGAACTGCACGGGGCTGCGGATGAGCCAGATGGTGGGCGAGGTCCTCGCGATCGGGCCCGAGCGCCTCGCCGTCGTCTCCGGGCCCAACCTCGCCGACGAGATCGCCGCCGGGCAGCCGACGGCGACCGTGGTGGCCGCCCGGGACGCGGATGTGGGCCTCCCGCGTCGCGGCCGCCTGCGCCACCCCGACCTTCCGGCCCCTACACGAACACCGACGTCCTGGGCGTCGAGCCGTGCGGCGCGGTCAAGAACGTCATCGCCCTGGCCGTGGGCATCGCCGCCGGGCGGGGCCTGGGGGACAACTCCAAGGCCGCCATCATCACCCGGGGCCTGGTGGAGATCACGCGGCTCGGGCTGGCGCTGGGGGCGAATCCGGAGACCTTCGCGGCCTGGCCGGCATGGGCGACCTGGTCGCCACCTGCTCCTCGCCGCTGTCGCGCGCAACCAGACCCTCGGGCGCCGCCTGGGGAGGGGATGACGTGGAGCAGGCCAGGGCCGCCTCCCGGGGCGTGGCCGAGGGCGCCAGGTCGGCCCGGGCCGTGCTGGACCTGGCCGGGGAGCACGGCGTGGAGATGCCGATCACCGCTGGCATCGTCGCCGTCGTGGAGGGGCGGGCCTCCGTGGCCGAGGTGACCGACGCCCTGCTGGCCCGCCCCCGCAAGGCCGAGGGCGTCAACGCTGCCCGCTGGCCTGAGCCGCCCAGGCGCGGGGCGGGGCGGGGCCATCTCGGCGGGTGTGATGACTCCCATCGTGTCGGCGTCCGAAGATAGACTTGTGCAGAGACGGCAACGTCGCTGCTCGCCGGGGATGACGAACCGGGCGGGAGGAGATGAGGAGCATGGCACGCGCACCGATAAACGGTTCCACCCTTCGATGGGCGCGTGAGACCATGTTCGTCGAGGGGCGAACTCGCCCGGGCGGCGGGCACCAGTGAAGGCCGCATCGCCGGAGTTCGAGACCGGCGATGCTCGTCCCACTCTTCGTCAGCTTGAGAATATCGCGAATAAGCTCGACCGAACACTCGCCTTCTTCTTCACGGACCCGCGCCCGACGAACCGGATGTTCCGGAGACCGCCGATTTCCGTGCGGGCAACGGGGGAGCCGATTCCGCCTTTGCTTGCCAGGGAGATGCGTCGAGCCGAACAGCACCGCGATACGGTGCTCGAGCTGAGGGTCGACCCGAGAAACCCGGCCCTCGTCGGGGCGATCAACCGACGTAATCTCGCGGCGAGAGCGAATGAGATACGCGATCTCTGGGTCTCGACGAGGACTTCGTCCTCCGGGTCGGGACAATCGCGCTGAGCTTCTGGCGCGGACTGCTGGAGCGCCACGGGTTCCTCACGTTTCAAGCGACGAAATCGAACTCGCGGTCTTTTCGCGGACTCTCCATCCATCATGACGTCCCGCCGATATCTGTTAGGCCAGTAATCACTAGATGATTGCTGGCCGCAATACCTGATGAACGCCCGATTCCAATGGCGAAGCGGATGATCGACGAATACCACAGACCGAGGGGCATGAATGAGATGCTCGGATACCAATATACTTATCAATGTGGTGAATCGATATCCGGAGAGACCTGTTCGCCTCTCTTTGGGAGTCGATGGAGGTGCTGTCGCCAGTGGCGAGATATGCGTGTGCGAAGTTATTCTGAAGGAGTTGGAGCGCGGAGACGACGACCTCGCTCGATAGGTGAAGAACGTGCCTGGATTAGTCTGCAAGACGACGGACGATGAAATGATAACAGCGGCGGGAATCTCCGCCCACCCGGACTGGGTGCGAGGAGAAGAACTGCGGCGATCCGTTCATCATGGCCCACGTGAAAGCGGAAGGATCACTGCAGAAACCGGTAGAGTTTTTCACCTTTGATGGTGGGCAGGTCTTCTGAGGAGGACGCGCTAATGTGGGAGATACGGCTGGGTCCGATCGAGTGGGGCGTCGTGACGGCTCATCCACCCCTGGGGCATGGGTGTGCGTTTGGAGGTCCGGCGATGAGGAGTCATCGTCCCGGACTCCATTCACTGACGACTTCCTGCGCTGCAACGGGAGTACTGGCCCGAAATCGGCAGAGCGCATCCCGCGCCTGGTACATCTACAGATCCCCAATAACGAGGTGCGCCTGACCAGTCAGGAGAGCGCCATGAGGAGCCTGGTAGCGGGTACGATCCGCCGCGCCAGTACCTCGCTCCCGGAGGGGTCTGGGCGGATCGAGGGGACGGGTCGTCGCCCACCGCGACTGGGGCGGAGTGCGCCTGACCCGGGCAGATCGGCAATCAGGGCCCGGCCTGGCGGAGAGCGGGCCCCGATCCCGCCCCAGAGAGCGCTGGCGGAATCGGCGAACGGGTCCGCATCCGGCCCCTGGGCCCTGGGCCCGACGGCGGCTCTGCGACTGAGCGGGCAGACCCGCTTGTGGAAGGGATGCCCAGACGCTACCGGTGGCCGGGAGGCGACCCCCTCAAAGCGAAACGCCCCGGCATGAGACGCCCTGCCGCCCAGCCCCGAGACCCTGTCCCGCGAGCCGCTGTTCCGAACGAGAAAGGCCAGTGGGATGATCGTCAGCAGCGAGTGGATCCTGACTTTCACTACAGAAACCGGTAGAGTTTTCACCCCTGATGGTGAGCAGGTCTTCGAGGAGAAGCGTAATGGAAGAGATACGGCTGGGTCCGATCGAGTGGGGCGTCGTGACGGCTCATCACCCGCTGGGGTCTGGGTGTGCGTCTGGAGGAGTCCGGCGATGAGGGGTCATGGTTCTGACCTCCATTCACGACGACCCGCGATACTGCGACTCGGAGTACTGGCCCGACGTGGGGAGCGCATCCGGGTGCGCAGGTACCTCTACGGGGCTCCCGATGACGAGGTGCGCCTGACCAGTCGGGAGAGCGCCATGGAGGGCCTGGTGGGCGGGTACGACCCGCCGCGCCAGTACCCGCCCCCGGAGGGGTCCGGGCCGGCCCAGGAGGGGACGGTCGTCGCCCACCGCGACTGGGGCGTGGAGGTGCGCCTGACCCGGTCAGGTCGGGACAGCTGCGGGCCACGCTCATGCAGGAGGGCTTCGATCCCGTTCCCCGAGGAGCGTTGGCCCGGGAATCGGCGAGCGGGTCCGCATCCGGCCTCTGGGCTTCTGGCCCGACGGCGGCCTGCGAGTGAGCGGCAGACCCCGCTTCGTCGACCGGCCACCCGACCCTGCCTTGGATCTCCCCCGCGCGCAACGGAGGGACGCGTAACCCACCGCAGTGCTGGTGGTAGTCGCTCTCCGGCGGCGGGTGGCTGTTCGTCGGGGATCAGCGCGGTGGTGGGCGGGCAGGGTTGCACCGGCTCGCCCACTGGGCGGTTGCGGATCCGGGGCCGGCCGGCATCGACGCGGGAGGGCCCGAGCGACGCGGGCGGTGCGCGCTGGCCCGTCAGGGCTGGATCGTCCTCGGTCCTGCCCCGCTCAGCAATGGGGCGTACCACTCGACGCCGGTGAGGAGGATGCGGGTGTTCACGTCTCCTTCCCAGCTGACGCCTATGCCGTGTTCCCGGAGGATCGGGATGACGACGGTTCTCATCGTTTGATGGTCGTGGCGTCGTGAGTTCCTCGCGCTGGGAACTGCTCAGGCCTTTGTACTCCTCCTCGCCGATGTGGGCGGGCAGAAGAGCCGTAGCTGAGGTAGGTGCTGCCGCTCCTCCGCGGAGTCTCTCGGTGTCCTGCTGGTGGAAGAACACTGTACCTCAGGTCGTCCCGGTCGCCCTCGATCTCCGCATGCCCGCAGGTGCTGCAGCAGGAGAAATCTGGCTCCCGCGACGACGTGGGCCCTCCGCAGCGCCTCGAAGGCCCGGTCCAGCTTGCCGGCGGGCACCTCCTGAACTCACCTGCTGGGCGCGGCGCGCATCGATCAAGTACTGGGCGATGGCGCGGCACTGCTCCTCCGGACAGCGCGCCGCCGCCGTCCTCGTCCTCCACGGCGCGGGCGATCTCGTGGACATGGTCGTCGATGCTGTCATCCCTCTCACGAGCCGCATCCAGATCATGTCGCGGATGTACTCCTCAGTTCGATCGACCGCGCCCCGAGCAGCTCGTCGGGGATTCTCAGTCCATCGGGCTGGGTGTTCAGTTCAGTCATGACCGAGACCCCTAACCTCGATCTTTCATGCGGGGTGGTGGGGTGGGGCCGGTGGGCGTGGTCGTCGGTTTCGCGGGTGTTGCGGGGTGGGGCGTGGTGGTTCGCCGCGCGTGGTGGGGCGCGGTGGTCGGTGTCGGGGGTCCCGGGGTCAGGGGGCGTCCTCAGGGGCGGGGCCGGGCTATGGGGCGGGCAGGGGTCTGGAGGGCGGCCGATGCCCTGGAGCAGGAGGCGGGTCCAGGGTGGTCGGCCCTGTAGCGGATGAGGTGCGGCGGGCGTGGCGGGCGATGGTGGCGGGATGTGCATCAGCCGGGCGCGGATCGTCCTGGGCTCCCCACTTGCGGGCGGTGTGGCCGGTCAGGGCGAGCAGCTGGGTACCAGGCGAGCAGGTCGTGGGCCAGGGCCACGATCTGGCACCAGATGCGGTTGGCGGCCAGGCCCTGCAGAGGAAGGATCCCAGGCCGGTGTCCTTGGCGCAGCGGATGCGGTCTCGCACCTGGCCCGCAGCCGGTGGCGGACTTCGAGGTCGGCGAGCCGCCCGGTGCGCGTGTTGGTGGCGAGGCGGTGAGCCGGTATCCGTCGACGTCGTCGAAGCGCAGCCGGGCGCCGGGGTGTTTTTCTCGGCGCATGATGACCCGCATGCCGTCGGGCCATCCGGTCAGGTCCAGCAGGTCGGTGATCTCCGCCACGTCCGCTCCCTCCCTGGGGGTCGCCATCGGCGTTGTACGCCGGCGCCCAGGCGGTCTCGGGATCTTCGCGTAGATCTGCGGGGCGTGCGGTCGGGAGCTTGAACCCCACGCCGAGGACACCCGGCGGCGGGCGAGGAACCCCACGGTCTGCCTGCAGTGCCCCCGGCGCCGTCTATGCGCACCAGGACCTTTCTGCCGGGCCTGGATCCCAGGCCCGCCTGGTCCAGGGCCCGCGAGATCACCTCGATGTGGTCGGCGGCGGTGTTCGCCCCGCGCGTTTCCCGGGTCGCAGCATGATCGCCGCGCACTCCCCGGCCCCGTCGGCCCCGTGGTCGAACCAGGCGGTCAGGGGGTGGTGGCCGAACCCGCCGCTTTGAAGGTAGGGGGCAGCGCCCTCGCTGGCGGAGTGCGACCTCCACCAGGGTGGCGTCCACGTCGATCACCAGCGGGACGCGGCGCTGATCCCCGCGGTGGGGGCGTGCTCGCCGGCCAGGGACCACACCCGCCGCCGCACCTCCCCGGGCCGCCCCACGGCGCCTCGACACGCGTCGGCGTCCCTGGGCCAGGGTCTTGATAAGCCCGGCAGACCGTGGGGTCGGAGGCGACCGGCCGAGACCTCCTCCGCGCAGCGCAGCGACAGGTCCGACAGGTGATCGCCGCCCAGGGGCCGCGCACAGCGCCAGGTCCACGATGATCTTGCCCGGGTCGTGCACCGCCGGGGGCTTGCGCCAGGGCGCCAGGGCCCGTGACGCGCGGTGTCCAGGCCCGTGGCCCCACCGTCCCGGTCAGCAGCCTCGCCCCCGCCGGGCCCACCGCCGCACCTCCCCCGCCTCCGCACCCACAGCCGGGTACAACCCGGTACCATTCACCACGAGGGTGCCCTCCCTGGACATGCACGGACATCGACAACCCGCATTATCCCAGGACGAGGAGCACCCTCACCCCACTTCCAGCACCCCAAACCACGAAAAATCGAGGCTAACAACCGCCGCCGACAAGAAGTGAGGCCGGGCAGCAGCGGGTCGGCGAAGTCGACGCCTGGTTGTCCGATGTCCGGGGTTGTCGGCGTGTTAGCGCGGGTGCGGCGCGGCCGCCGGGACGATGGGCGGTGCCCGATCATCCTCGCCGCCGGGGGCCGCGCCGCCATGTCATCATCCACCACAACCATCCTGTCACGCCGGCCTCTGGTCAGTATCCTTCGCGATGTGACCAATCCTCGCCATCGGCGGGGCGTGCACCGCGCCCTGCCCACGATCCTGTCCTGGCTGAGACGGGGCTCAGCGATCCAGACGGGGGTTGGGGGAGATGAGTGATACGCCCTGCGTTGTGCGCGATCTACGACTTGCCTGCGCCCGGAACCTGACGGCGGGGCTTGTGGATCGTGGGGTCGTGCCGGTGATTGGGAATGCAGGAGGGATGCTGTCATGGAGATCGTTGAGCTGCCCAATGGGCTCGGGTCGAAGTTGAGGGGCCGTCGAGGGCTGGTGGTGGGTGAGGACTGGTCGGGCACGGGGGTCGAGCGCTCGGCACGACGAGCACGCGTTTCGAGCACTGCCGGTTCGAGCGGATGAGGGTCAGGGCAGTTCACCGCCGGCGGGGCGGGGCGGTTCGCCGAGTTCGTCGACTGCTCCTTCGACCGGTCGCACCTGTCCTTCAGCCCGCCGGACGGACCAGGTTCGTGCGCTGTTCGTTCCGCCGGGCGCGGCTGGTGGACTTCCGCGTCAACCCCGTGGACCTGATCGACTGCGACTTCACGGGCGCCGATGTGCGCCGGAGCATCTTCTGGGGGCGGGCTGGACGACTACAAGCGCAGGAGGGAGCCCCGATCTCAGGGTCACAACGATATCCGGGCAGCGACTTCCCGGGGCGACCCTGGTGGGACACCTCCTTCCGGCGGGGCGTGGACCTGACGCTCCAGCGCCTTCCCGCCGGCGAGGGACTGCGCGCTGGCCCTGGACGGGGCCGCCGCCCTGGACCGGGTGCGGGCACTGGTCGACACCTGGGACCAGGAGAACCGCCGGGACGCCCTGGACTGGGTCAAGATCTGGCGGAGCGACCTCGACGGCGGCCAGGAGCACCTGTTCGTCTGCCGCCCCAAGATGAAGGATCTCGCCGGCTGGCCCGCCATCAGAGAGCCATCAACAACTAGCCGTGCGCCATCGATGGCCGCGAGATCAGGGCGTATCAATACCGCTCCTGCCGCCGCCCGCCCCGCTGCGGGTATCGGGCAGCCGCCCCAGATCTCCCGGGTTGGACGGGGATGGGTCTAATGAGCCCTTCTCACCAGGAAGGCTCCCGGACTGGCCAGGATCGGAGTGATAACGCGGGAGGACCCCGGGACGACGCGGGCCGGTTCAACACCCGCGCCCACCCATCCTTCCCGCACCATCGCGCTGATCTGGCCCCCAGCCATCGTTCCTGGTGAGAAAGGCTCAATCCAATCATTGTGACCGAGGAGGCGCGCAAGGCCCGGGCACAATCGACAAGAATCAGAAGATCCCCAATATCGCCGAGGAGCACCGCATCACCTGCATCAACTTCCTCGACCTGCTCCGGGCCCGGGGCTGGAGGTTCTGACTCCGCCGGCCCCCGGGTGGGGCCCGGATCACGTTTCGCGCCCCGGATACGGGCGCTCGGCGGCGGAGGCGTCGGCGACGCGACGCGGTAGCGTTGGGCGCATGTCTCAGAGCGCCGTGCCGAGCCAGCAGTCCGCAGCCTGTTCCCGCCGCCGGATCGGGCGGGACGCGCAAACCGCGCGTCGCCGTCGTCTTCGGCGGCCGCAGCGGCGAGCACACCATCTCCTGCGCCACCGCCGCCGGAGTCCTGTCCGCCATAGACCGCGACCGCTTCGACGTCGTCCCCGTGGGCATCACCCCTGCCGGCCAGTGGGTGCTGGTCGACGACGACCCCGGCGCCCTCGCCCTGAGCGACGACCGTCCCGCCCGTCGAGATCACCGCCGAGGGTCTGGGCTGCGGCGAGCTCACCGTGCGCCCGGGCGGGGCCCGGGCTGCCGCCCTCGTGCTCTCCGCCGGTTCGGGTCCGGCGGTCCTGGGCAGGTCGACGTCGTCCTGCCCCTGCTCCACGGCCCCTACGGGGAGGACGGCACCCTTCAGGGCATGCTGGAGATGCTGTCGATCCCCTACGTCGGCTGCGGCGTGCTGGCCAGCGCCGCCGGCATGGACAAGCAGGTCAGCAAGGTGCTGCTCAACGCGGCCGGCATCCCCACGGCCCCGCACGTCGTCGTCACCCCGCGCCGCTGGGAGGGGGACCGCGAGCTCATCCTCGACGCCTGCGAATCCCTCGACTACCCCCTGTTCGTCAAGCCCCGCCCGCGCCGGCTCCTCCCTGGGCATCACCAGGTGGAGCGCCGCAAGGACCTGCCGGGCGCCATCGAGACCGCCCGCCGGGTCGACCCCAGGTCCTGGTGGAGTCGGGCGTGCTGGGCCGCGAGATCGAGGTCGCCGTCCTGGGCGGGCGCGACGGGGGCGCCCGCGGGTGGCCGAGCCCGGAGAGATCGCCATGGACGCCGCCCACGGCGCCGGCGAGTTCTACGACTACGAGACCAAGTACCTGGCGCACGACGCCGTCCAGATGGTCTGCCCGCCCGCATCACCCCGCCGAGCGCGAGCTGCTCATGGCCACCGCCTCCGCCGCCTTCGACGCCCTGGGCGGCGAGGGCCTCATGCGCGTGGACTTCTTCCTCACCCCCCGCGGCGAGGCCGTGGTCAACGAGGTCAACACCATGCCGGGCTTCACGCCCTTCTCCATGTACCCCTACATGTGGCAGGGTCTCGGGCCTGGGATACACCGAGCTCGTCACCGAGCTCATCGACCTGGCCCTGGAGCGGCCCCGGGACGTCAATCGGTGAGCGGACCCCGTCGTCGCCGACCTCGACGAGGCCAGGATCCTCGCGCGCATCACCCCGCTCCTGCCCTCCGGCCGCGACGTCCTGGTGGGCCCGGGGGACGACTGCGCGGTCCTGGCCGCCCCGACGGACGCTACTGCGTGAGCACCGACGTGCTCGTCGAGGGCCACCACTTCCGCACCGACTGGTCGAGCGGATTCGACGTCAGGGGCCCGCGCCGCCGCCCAGAACCTGGCCGATATCGCCGCCGCGGGCGCCCGGCCGGTCGCGCTCGTCGCGTGCCTCGTGCTGCCGGGCGCCACGCCGGTGGACTGGGTCGTCGACCTCGCCCGCGGCATGGCGCTGCGCTGCCGCGAGGCGGGCGCCGCGATCGTCGGCGGGGACCTCCAGCGCGGGGAGGGTCTGGTCGTGGCCGTCACCGTCCACGGCGACCTGCGGGGCGGGCGCCGGTGCTGCGCTCGGGCGCCCGGGCGGGCAGGGCGCTCGTCCTCGCCGGGGCGCCGGGGCGCGCCGCCGCCGGACTGGCCCTGCTCGAGGCCGGGATGGGGCCGCCCGGGAACCGGATGGGACTCCCGGTCCGGCGGCGGTCGCCGGCCCGACGGCGGGACCCGCGCCGGAACCGGAGCGCTCGGACCGGGGCTGGGACCGATCGGCCACTGAGACGAGCGCTCAGAACCGATCGGCCGCGTCCGCCGGGACCTGCCGCGGTCCGCTGAGACCGATGCCGTCCTCGCCCTGGCCGAGGCCTGCGGCCGCCTTCCGCGCCCGCGCCCGCCGCTGGAGGCGGGTCCCGGCCCTGGCGGAGATCGGCGCGAGCGCCATGATGGACGTGTCGGACTCCCTCGTGCGCGACTGCGGCCGCATCGCGCTCGCCTCCAGCGTCGTCATCGACATCGACGACCCCGACGACGACTCCGCCGCCCTGGCCGCCGACCGCGCGCAGTTGGAGGCGTCGCCGCCCTCGTGCCGGGGCGCGGAGCGCCGCCCGTGGGGACGAGGACGGCGCCCGGCCCGATCCGCGCGGGACGGCGCGCAACTGGGTGCTCACCGGGGAGAGGACCACGGCGTGCTCGCGACCGTTCCAGCCGACGCCGTCCGGTCCCTGCCAGAGGGCGCGCGTGTCATCGGCCGGGTCCGGCGGGCCGGCGGGAGGGCCCGGGCGTGCTCGTCGGAACGCGCCCGTGGAGCGGTGCGCGGGGCTGGGACCACTTCGGGCCTGATCCGCCCGAGCGCGGGACCGCCCGGACCGTCCGCCACCGGTCCGCAGGCGCGGATGCGGGCCCGTCCCGGGGCGGAGAATGGCGTCTCTGGGAGGATCGTTCCGCCCTCGCACCCGACCGCGCCGCCGTCACAACCGCGGAATTATGCGGAAACCGCCGAACGCGTCCGAGGTGCCGACCCGAACGATCCTCCCGGAGCGCCACAACCGGGATCCGATGCGGCCACCGACCGACCCGCGCACCCCCGGCCGGCCTCATCGCCCCCTGGGTGCTCAACGAGTGCTCATATGACCGCGGTTGGTGCGCCTGGGCGCCCTTGACACGAACAACTGGGGTGGCTTGCTGCGGTGGCTCAGGAACATCTCGGCGACCAGGCGGAACGGAGAGGGGCCACCACTCCCGCTTCTGGCGCAGCAAGCGGGTCAGTTGCTGGTGACGACGAGGTGATCGACGATGATGGCGCTGGCTGCCAGCTGCCTGCGCGGGAGGTCGGCCGTATTCGCCATCCGGAGCTTCGTCCGCTGTCACCAGCGACGCGTGAGGCGATCCAGGCGCTTGCGGGAAGTGGGCAGAGCAGCGTCGGAGGTGGCTGCTCGCTTCGGTGTTCATCCTGGCACGGTGCGGCGGCTCTGGCGTCAGCGGCCCTACGCCGCCACGACGAGGTCCGCACCGTTTTTACAGCAGAGCATCGCGCGCAAGCCCTGGAGCTCTTGGCTCAAGGCGTCTCCCTTATCGACATTGGTGTGAGCTCGGCTTCGATCGCGGCACGGTGCGCAAGCACGTGGCGGCAGGATGAGGAGGGAGATCCCCACCTCATCCTCTCCCCGCACCACGTCTTGCAGCTCCTCCTTGCTCCCCGCCACGATGAACAACTCGTCAAGAAGCCCTGCGTCGGCAGCGATGTGCTCGCGTAGCCAGTTGGCACGTGTGGGCTGGTTGCATAGCCAGAGCACTTGTGGTAGTAGCCGAGCCTGGCTTGCTCGGTGCCGCTGCGTAGGTGGTTGTGGTAACGATGGCAGGGTGGCTAGGAGCCGGGCAGGGGTTCTCGGTGTCGAGGTCGACCTCGATGAGCCAGTGGTCCTCCTGGCCATCCGCCATCCGGGAGATGATCTCCAGGTCAGGCTTGAGCCAGCGCGTTCCGCCGCCGGGCCCGAGCCAGCTGCGCCAGCAGGCTGGTTCGGTGTGCAGCAGGAGCAGCTCGCCTCCGGTCTGCTCGAGGGTCTGCTGGATGACCAGTCGTGCTTCGGTTATGGCCACCGTGTGGTTGAGGAAGGTGAGGATGGTTCGCTGTGACGTCGCCGGCCGCTGCCGGGGTGAAAGCAGGCGGTGCCCCGGTTCGGTCAGGTGCCAGACGAAGCCGGAGGAGCCGCTCGCACACCGCCGATGCGTCTGGCCAGGTGGTCGACCAGTCCGAGGCTGCGGTGTCGGCTCAGGCGCCGAGCGGTCTGGCGCAGCGCCGAGCGAGCGCTGGCGTAGGCATGGCCCAGATTGACCAGTCCAGCTAGTTGCCGCGTGGTGGCGTAATGATGGACATCGATAAGCTCGAGCAGGGTGCCGGTCGACGGTGTCGAGCTGCTCGGCCAGGGCGGCCAGCTGCTGCGCCCCGATCCGCTTCATGGTTGCTGTGGTCACGGGTACGACTCCTTTCTCTGTATCCCCTGGGAGGAGTGGGTAGATAGCGATCTGTCGCCCTCGCCTTCGACGGCTCACGGTCGCCGCCCGCGCTCTGGCGAGGACAGCGGCCAGGGCGCAGTCAGTCACCTCCCGCGAAGGCTCGTCAGTGCCGGTTGACCGGCGACGATGTCCACCTGGTTGTCGTCGCGACAGGTCGGGCGGTTCGTCGCCCGGTTGGTCGTCGGGCCGGGCCCTCCGGCTCGCACGCTGGGCCCCTCGCGGACGTCACCGGGACTCATTCCTCCTGCGGTCGGTTCCGTCTCCCGATAACCGACTCCGTACCCGCAGTCGGCACGTCGCGATGACTGACGCTCAGCCTGGCGAGGAGGTGTTGCTCGACGGCGTGCCTGTCCTGGCCGTAGTGCTGACTACTGCGCAGGCGCAGCTGAGCGGGGTCGCTGCAGGCTGGTGGTGGCGGCAGGGTCTGGGGCTAGGGCCCAGGGCTGGGGTTGTCCCTGGTGGAGGGTGCGGACGTAGACCTGGAGCGCGGCAGGAGCTGGAAGTCGTCGGTCTCAGGCCGGGCGCCTGACGCGCCAGGTCAGCCGCGTCGCTGGCGCTGAGTCCGAAGATGATCTTGTTGCGGGCATTGCTGTCGATGCCAGCTCGCAGGTCAGCCGGAAGTTGAGCCCGGTACTGGTGCGCTAGGTGAAAGGCCACGCCCAGAGACCGGGCCTGGGCCAAGGCATCGGCCAGATCGCCAGGGAGGGCCAAGTAGTCCTGGACCTCGTCGATGTACACCGACACGATAGGTACCCCTGCCTGCCCACCGGCGGCGCGGGCCAGGATGCGGGGCCAGCAGCTGCCCGACGATGAGGCTGCCCAGCAGCCGTGCCGCCTCAGCGCCCAGCAGGCCTTTGTTGAGCGCCGCCAGGACGATGCGTCGCTGGGTGAACAGCTGGTTCAGATCGAAGGCTGGTTCGGCTTGCCCCAGCATGGTGCGCAGCCAGGGGCGGATGAGGAAGGGCTGCAGCTTGTTGAGCACTGGCTGAGTCCACTGGGGTCAAGTCTTTTGGTGTGGTGTTCTTCCGGTCAGGTGGTGATGGCGGGCAGGGCGGGCGACTGCAGTGCCGCCGGTGCTGTTGTCGGTGTGGAGCATGTCGGTCAGGCGCTGCAGGGAGGTCTGGGACAGGTAGCGTCGTTCGCCGTACTGCCACTCTCGTGCTGCTCCAACAGGACGGATCCGATCAGGCGGGTGACGGACTCGCTGTCGGGGAAGACCTGGACCACATCGGCGCGGCGCTTGATCTCCCGGTTGAGCCGCTCGATGGGGTTGTTGGACCAGATCTTCTGCCAGTGCTCCCGGGGAAGGCGGCGAACGCGGTCAGGTCCGGCTCGGCGTCGATCAGCATCTGAGCGATCTCAGGGAAGGCCTCCCTCAGGGGAATCGATGACGTGCTTGTGCTGGGCGATGACGGCCTCCTGACTGGTCTGGGCGAAGATGGTCGAGACGAGCGCGTTGACCGGCTTGGAGCGGGCCGAGCCGAGCCTGGAGGTGATGTTGCGGGCGAAGTGGACCCGGCAGCGCTGCCAGGCGGCTCCGGGAAGGATCGCCCTGACCGCGGCGCGGATGCCGGCGTGCGCGTCACTGGTGACCAGGACCACGCCGGTGGGATCCTCGGGGAGGGGACCTTGAGCCCCGCTCTCGCAGGGACCGCAGGACAAGGACGTCCAGAAGTCGACCGTCTCGGCGTCCCCCAGGGCCATGCCCAGGATCTCCCGGCGGCCTTCGGCCGACACGCCGGTGGCCACCACCAGCGCCCGGCAGACCACCCGGTGCCCCACTCTCACGTCCAGGTAGGTGGCGCTCGGCGAACAGGTAGGGGAACCAGGTGCGGTCCAGGCGGCGGGACGAGGAACTCGTGCACGCCCTCGTCGATGTCCTTGCAGATCCGCGAGACCGTGGACGCGGAGATCCCCGACTCGTTGCCCAGGGCCCTGCACCAGGTCGTCGACCTTGCGGGTGGAGACCCCCTCGATCCACGCGGAGCAGATCACGGCGTACGGGGCCTTTGTCCACCCGCCGGCGCGGGTGGAGCAGGGACGGGAAGAACGACCCCGTGCGAAGCTTGGGGATGGCGAGCTCCACCTCGCCCGGCGGTGGTGGCCACGGTCTTGGGCCTCGTGCCGTTGCGCCTGTTGGTGCGATGCGGCGTGCGCTCGTAGCGCTGCGCGCCGATCACGGCGGCGGCCTCGGCGTCGACCAGATCCTGCAGCCCGGCCTGGAGCAGACGCCGGAAGACGTCATCGTGAGCCAGATCCGGGTCGGCAGGACTTCCCGGATCAGCGTGGACACGGCAGACTGGTGACTGGGCATCGTGAGGTACTCCTTAGTGAATCTTGGTCGAAGAACTGGGCTCCCACGATGCCCGCCGCCCTCCACGGGCGGCGGACCCCTCGACGCCGAGGGCCCCGCGAGAGTGCCACCACTCGAGAGCGCACCCTCCACTGGCTGCGCTGCGCCTCAGACAAGGCTTCGTAGGTGTCCCAGAACTGGCCGGTGCCGAGTGGATCCGGCGCCTGAGCGACAACGCCCGCCGGATGGCGGGGTTGGTCAGGAGGAGCGGCAGGGTCTACCAGCGTGGCGCCGGTGCGAGCCAGCGTCAGCAGGCTGGCGGTCAGGATCTCCTCACTGCGCACACCCTGTTGCGCCCGGGTTTCAATGGAGGCAGTGATGCAAGGGAAAGGAATCACTGTCATGGGGCGAGAGGAAGTATCCGATCGAGCTTCGTGATCGTGCCACGAGGCTGGCTCGGGAGGCTCTGGCGGATTCTGAAGCGCGCCAGGGGCGCGATCAAGAAGGGTCGCCGATGAGCTGGGCGTTCATCCGAGCTGTGCGCACGTGGGTGCGGACCGCTCAGGTCGATGCTGGGCGGCGGCCTGGGCCACCACGGCGATGCTCCAGCGCATCAGGACCTGGAGCGCGAGGTGCGCGAGCTGAGGCAGGCGAACGAGATCCTGCGCAAGGCGAGCGCGTATTTCGCCCAGGCGGAGCCGGGCCGCCGGTAGCAGACCTCGTGGGTTCATCGAGGACAACAAAGGGGCTCAGCCGGGCCGATCTGCCGGGTCCTGAGCGACTCGAGCCGCCAGGATCGCCCCGTCCACCTTCTACGCCGCGAGCCCGGCCGCCCAGTGCCAGGGGCTCAGCGGGACGAGGCCCTCAAGGCCGAGATCACCAGGTCCACGAGGCGAATGCAGGGTCTTCCAGCCCCGCAAGATCCCGTCATGCTCAACCGTCCCGAGCGAGGCTGCCGAGCACGGTCTGGGGCATATCGCCCGGTGCACCACCGAGCGGGTGATGAGGATCCTGGGTGTCCAGGGCGCGCGCCGCTGAGGAAGCCAACACCACGATCTCGGCGCCCGCCAGGAGTGCCCCGCCGATCTCGTGGAGCGCCGTTTCGAGGGCCAGCGCTCCGAACCTCCTGTGGGTCGCGGATATCACCTATGTCCGCACTTTCTCGGGGTGGACGTACACGGCGTTCGTGATGGACGTCTTCTCGCGCGCGCGCCGGATCGTGGGCTGGCGGGACCAGTGACAGTCTCAAGACGATCTGGCGCTCGACGCCCTGGAGATGGCCGTCTGCCAGCGCCGACGCGATGGTATGGATCTGAGTGGGCTCATCCACCATCCGACCGGGGTGTGCAGTACCGCGCCGTCGCTGGGGCCGCGCTGGACGACTGCGAGGCGGTGGCCTCGGTGGGGTCAGGGGACTCCTACGACAACGCGATGGCCGAGTCCTGAACTCCTGTACAAGGCCGAGCTGGTCAGGCCCCATGGGCTTGTTCAGGGACCTTCAGGACGTCGAGATCGCCACCGCGCGGTGGGTGCACTGGTACAACACGCCCCGGCCCCACTCGGCGATCTCCATGGAGACGCCCGTTGAGCACGAGGCCGCCTGGGCCCTCCAGGCCCCCACCACCGACACCGACGCCGGCGCCGGACTCGCCGAGGCGGCGCCACAGGACCCCGGACAGCGCCAACCCGCGCTGGCCGGAACCAGATAAACAAGCCTCCACAAAACCCGGGGCTTGACATCTCCCTTGCTAGCCAGTAGGGTTGTTTCCATGAACGAGCCCCTCGAGTTATGTGCAGACTGCCAAGCGCTGTTGGAACGATCGAGCAAAGATCGGCACGCGGCAGGGCATTCGAATCTGACTGCTGTTGGCGAGCGTCGCGACATCGCACCGTATGGTTGGCGTGCTGACGAGCAGGACTATGCGTGCAGGGTCTGTGGGCATAAGTGGATGCACGAGACAGGTGATTATGGCTGCGGGTGGGTGCTTCAGGGCGACTCATGAGACACGTGTTTAAAGCGACGAAGTTGGGTTGGGATCGAGAACAGGACGGCATCTGGTTCGACTCGAGCAAATACACCGCAGATGAGGCGCGAGACCAGTTTCGCACCTATCAAGCGACTACAGAGATGGTTACTCGTACCGGTTGCGAGTATGAGGAGAGAAGTACACACGATATCGTACGTCGGAGAGTACGAAGATGACGAAATGCCAGCAAATGACGATGAGGTCATGAGGCATATGCTGAACAGTCGCAACTAACTGCGGGCTCCGACTACTGCGAAGGAATCACCGACAGAGATCGCGCCAGGACACACTGTTTTCGATTGCCACGTCTCCAAAGTGACACTAATATCGAGAAGTGCATATCGCTCGAAAAGTGCGCTAATTCATGCTAGAATGTACTCATATATGACAGCCGCTCAACGCATCAGAAGACAAGGAGGCTTATTCATAGGGTGTAGGTGAATATGAGTCCGAGGACTGCGGTGATGGTTTCCGGGAAGGTTTCCGGTGGTCTTCTGTAGCCGGTGTGCAGGACTCTCCAGGTCTTGATGTTGGCGATGACTCGTTCGATCTTGTGGCGGATCTGGTTGACGGCCCGGTTGTAGGCCTTGTCGTCTGGGGGAGGAAGTTCTGCGGGTTTTTCTTTTTCAGGGTGATCATGCCCAGTCCGATGCACCCTTGTCGCCAATATGCCTGGGTGGTGACGCCCCGTCAGGCAGGTCGGTGGCGGGGACGTCGAGCAGGCCGCTGCGGCGCTGAGGGCCTGAGCGTCGTGCGCGCATCCGTCCTGGGGTCGAACACCCAGGCCAGGGTCCCTGAGAGGGCGCAGGCCACCTGGACGTTCAGCCCCGTGGTCTTGTGCTTGCCGGAGTACAGCTCGCAGTGGTCCTTCCAGGACCAGCACTAGCAGGTGCCGTCGATGATCAGCTGGGCCGTGGGGTCCAGGTCACTCCACCGTTGGAACACTGCCGTTCAGGCAGCTGCGGCAATCAGGGGCGTGCAGGTGCTGATGACGCGCGAAAGACGGTGGCCTGGGAGACGCCGTAGAGCTCGGCGAGCAGCTCCTGGGGCGATTGATGCCGCAGGTAGGCCGAGGTCAGGCGCACGCACAGGAACAGCCCCAGCACCCTCGCCCCGAGACCGGCAGATCGGGGTTCTCGGCGAAAATGGCCTCGCACAGGCCCATAACCTCACACCGAGGGATTCTCGTGCTACTATTCGTCATGGCGGTTTGCTTCTTGGTTGGATTGGCTTAAGCGCCAAAGATTCTCTCAAGAGCAAGCCGCCACCCTGCTTAGCGACACGCTATTACCAACAAAACACCCTAAACACCCCTATGAATAAGCCTCAAGGACTACCTGAATGACGATGATGACGAGCCGTACTTCCGGGTGAGAGATCACCTGAGAGAAGACAGTTGAGACAGAACGGCAAGTCAGTAAAACTGGATGGGGAAGAAGATCGTTTGGAGCCCCAAAAACGGATCAATTCGAAAAATCCATCTGGCATAGACGCACCTTTTAAGACATTGGTAGACATTGTTCCGGTAGCTTGCCGACACGACGACCACGGATATAGTCGACTTTGGAGCCACCAAGACGCTCGGAAAATTGATGGCAGCGTCGAGTGAATTTCAAACAACCGAGAAGTGGAAGGTGTTTCAGGAAGCCCATGCGGCAACCTTCTCGGCAGACGACAATTCCTTCGTGTCTCTGACCAAAAGCATGACCAGCCAGGTTGAGGCGCTTGTACGAGAGCAGTATGGTCCAACTGAGGTCCGACTAGACTTCAATCTACCTGAAGCGGCAACCTTTATCAAAGGTGGCCAGCTCCTAGTCAAAGATGGAAGTTACGAAACACCGCTGTCTGACAAGGGAACAGGCAGCGCGCGCATACCTTGGCGCTCATTCAGGTCTACTCCAACTCCAGCATGAGGCCAAAGAGCATGCACCGTTGACGCTCCTCTTGGACGACCCTGAAACCTGGCTCCACCCACGCGCGCAGCTCCAGCTGAGTGAGGCGCTGGTGAGGATCGCGGAAACCGAACAATTATTCCTCATCACACACTCGCCGTATATGCCGCGGTCGTACCAGCCACAGGATCATCATCTTCTTGTGTTTTCTCGTGGTGATGAGATGCCGGAGATTCTTTGGAATCTGCGACCTTGGATTGTTGGGCAGACAAAGGGCCATCCTGGGGTGAGATTACCTATTTTGCGCTGGCATTCCTTCCCCAGAGTTTCACGACGAACTAGGGGCGAAGTGTACACGATGTGCCGGCTGCAAGTCGGAGACAAAGCTCAATCGTTACCTCAACAGCACCACTAGTCTACAGTTCAGCAAACATGTGGCAGCTGATGATACTCCAGGCAAAGATAAGGAGGATGCAACGCTTCCTTACTATATTAGAAACTCTATTCACCATCCTGAGAACACGCTCAATACACCCTACACCCAAGACGAACTCAGCCAGTCTACCGAAATGATGATAGGAGTTTTGCGAGCATTGCGGAATAGCCAGGGCAAATAATTTCCTGCTCCTGACATACGTTCGAAGAGGAGGGCCGAAGGCGACCAGATAGGCGCGGGATCGTTGATACTCCACGCTTTCTGCTATATTCTAAGTGAGACACTGAGCCGTGTCGCGGATGAGATCTCCGGCATGTAGTTTCCGTACTACCCCGCAGGAGATTTTGTCTTGTCTTCTACCTCCCACGCCAGAACGTATACGTCCGCGTCCATTCCTGGTTGGGATGTCCAGTTGACCATTTGGCTACGTTCAACTCATTCCAGCATTTTTTAACGCTCTTACGTAATACAGATGACTGTACTTGAATTGAGTCTTCAGTGACAACTCGGTGAGGTAACCAATTCCGCCGAAAGCAAGAAGCAGTATCGTCAAACAGCCGCCGATCTGACATTTCAGTGATATTGAGGATCTCTCTTATTCACCCGACGGAAAGGGAAGAAACAGGTCATTGATCACTACTGTCAAGACAAATGCTGGCGGTGGCACTGCAGAGACAAGCACAGCACCTAGTGCAAACGCGCTTAAGCGACTTGGTTTTTGGCTTCTCTGACTGACTTGCCATATGTATCCATGATAGTGTATCCATGATAGTTGGTTTGGGTCGCAGAGGCAAGGAAACTTATGCAATCGGCTTAGACTAGATCTGGCCTGAAATGAATACCGTCACGTTTATCTCGACGACTAAGAGTGCATGGCGTGCGGAATATAGAGCAGTCAGATTCGATGTAAAACACATCCAACCACGTCAGGCCGGTCTTGCTGGTTTCGTTGAGCCGTTCAGCGGTCTTGAGGTCTATTCTCGCGCGCAGTGAACTGCACTGACATTCTTTCCAAATATAGCCTGTATCTCTCGCGAGGCTCGCCGACGCTCAGTTGAAAAATGTCTATGCATGGCTGCTGTACCTATGGTCGAACATCTAGGGACACTCCTAGCCACGTTTGGGGCGGACCAGGCTTCATTCGGTGGTCACCGGTCACGCACGGCAACCAGAGTGCCGCCAAGCTCATGCCCGCGAGCAGAAGAACAGCTCAAAAGGGTTCTGGGCGGCCACCGTCACGGTCCGGCATCAGCGCGGACTTCTGGGACGTTCCGCTTTGGCTGACGTGGTCAGGACGAAGTTTGACGTGGTGTATGAGTCGTGCTCCTACCGGCTGCTCATGCGTTTTGCGGGCATGAACTTCAGGTTGCCCGACCCCTTTGACAAGCGCCGCGATGAGGCCATCGCCAAGCGGATGGCGCAGGTCAGGCGGGAGGTCGAAGACCTTCTGAGCGACAGTTGGGAGGTGCACGCGGTCGATGAGGCGCATCGAGCACGAGGCTGAGACCCGCCATGTGGCTCCCAGCAGAGAAGAGGACAAAAGGTCTGCGTGGACCCGCACCCGCAACGCCTGCTCTGCTTCTACTGGCGCACTGTCCTGATCGACGAAGCAGGTCAAGAGTCTGCCCTATTGAGGCAACCAGAACACCGAGGCGGATCTATCTCACTGCCTGACTCGCCTGGTGCGCGAGACCAGTAACGACAAGATCGCCGTAGTTCTCGACAATGCCGGGTTCCACCACGCCAAGGCCTTGAAGGAAAAGCTGGCTCCTGGAGGTCAGTTCGAGAACCTCAAGCTCATCTACCTGCCGCCCTACGTCCCGGACCATAATCCGGTCGAGCACGTGTGGAACACTGCCAAAGGCGCAATCGCGAACATCAGAGAGACACGCCTGAGGACCTGCACCGCATCTCATGGGCTACATCAGCGGTCGCGCCTTCGACTACGACTTCGAACACCTCCCGACCTCCGCCACCACCACGTCTTGTTTTAATTCCGGCCATAAAGCCGACATAAGAAGAATCTCGATGTGCATTTTCGTACGAAATCATCAACGTATGTTAGCTATCTAATTTGCATATATACCTGGAATGCCACTAATTCATCTGAAATACATACACATAAGCACCACTCGACATTGACAGACAAGCGACATAATAACTGTTGAGCTGACGCTTTTCCTCGACACATGCTACACGTAACACCGCGGCTGCTCGTGCGTAGCCGACCACGCATGTGCGCCCGTTCCGATGTAGGGGTTTGCCCGATCTCCGCTAACAGTTCCGTAGCATACCACTCCGATCGTGTGTCATGACACGCTCGTCTGATGGCGACACCTCCGAGCAGTCCGCTGAACAGTCAGCAAATACCCCTCGTGACTGAATATCTCGTCGCTCTCCTTCATCCTGAACCTTCCAGCAACCATCCCGTCTCGATACCGATCACCCGGAATGACTGAACCAGTAAAAATCGTGGAATGAGCTGACCGACAGTGACCGCATCACTTCGCGACGAACAACATCCTGCGCATTCGTGCCGTTGCGTTGTCTCGCATTGCAATGAACAAAAACACCAGCACTGGCACAACAATCGGCAGTAACCCGAGAATGTAGGGGAAACGGTACCAACCCGCCGCATTCAATTTACGCATAAACATCAATCAGCATAACATATTTGGCAGCTTATTGCGAGGAACTTGAGTAACATATTTACGCTGAATAAGGCGAAGTTCCTCCTATTCCATCAGCGCAGAGGGAGTGGCCGCCATGGGTGGCGTCTCATTACGTCGCGCGCGGTGCGTGACCGTCAGCCGATCGACCTGACCCAGTGCGGGACGAGCAGCGGCTCCGGCGCGCCTGGTCGACATGGTGCCCGCGACGCTCCTGGCTGGCCCGAGCGCGACCCCGCCCGGCGCCAGCGGAGTCCAGATCCGTGACGATGGGCGGCTTAACCGGGCACAAGACCGCCATCGCTGGAGCAGCCGCCGGACGCCAGGGCGGTCGCGGACCTTCCACGTGGTCAAAGCTCGCGGCGACGCCCTCGATGCGCCGCCAGGTCCAGCGAACCAGGCTGGCCGCCTGTTCGCCGACCAGCGCCACGCGATCGTTGAGGTCACCTGGCGCGCGTACCAGAAGATGACTCGACGCCTACCGGCACCCCGACAAGGCCCACGGGCCGAGCCCCTCGCGGGCGCGCGACCGACTCCATCGCCACCGGGGTGCCAGCCGATCCAGGAGAATCGCGCCGCCTCGGGAGAAACCCTGGCAGCGGCGGAGCGAGGACATCCTGGCCTACTTCTGACCACCTCCGGCACACTCCAGCGGCCCCACCGCCATCAACGGCAGGCATCAAGCGACCCACGCGGCGTCGTCAGCTGCCTTGCGCAACCCTGCTCACTCGCCACCCGCAGCCTCCTAGAAGTTGGCAGGCGGATCCAGGCGATCACACCTCAGGCCCTGAAGTGTCCGCATAAACGAGGCCCTACTCGCATTATAGGTAGGGCCTCAGTTTCTGCTCAGAGTGCGCTCATATGGGCCAGCCCACCGCCAACTCCGCCACTCACCACGGGGGTCGTCAACACATCCCGACGAGGCGAATGTCGAACGGCTTTAAGGTGCTGCAGCGAGGAGGTCGACCTTCAGCCTGCAGGGTGGCAGAGCAGCCAGTTGATGTCCTCGTCGAAGAAGTCGTATCGATCCTCGATCCGAAGCGCTTTCCGAGGTGCGATGTGCACGGTAAATTTGCCGAGACCGACAGCGGTGTTGAACGTCGTCCATAGCAAATACGAAACAAGATAAACCGCTGCTAATTCGGCTCGCCGCGGAGACGGACGCTTCGCGGGGCGCGTATGTATTCCGGGTGGATTGGAATCGGATTGCGCGTTATAATCGCATGAGCGCGATTCAATTGACCGATGACGAGCTGCGCATCCTCCAGGACCACAGGAAGGGCGCTCCGCACAAGCTCGCGAGACTCAAGTCCGAGGCGATCATCATGCTGTCGATGGGTGCGGGCGAGAATTCGCCGCCGAGGTTCGTGGAGCGGTCCACCGAAACGATCAAGAGATGGGTCAGACAGTGGAACGAGTCCGGACTGGGCGTCCATCCGCACCGGACAGCCGGGAACGACAACGCCTGAAACTCACCCGGGAGCAGGCCGAGGAGACCGGGAGCAGCTCCCGGCCCCGTCGGAACAGGGGCATCCCCGCCGACCTGGGACGTTCCCCGCCTGGCCGATTGGATGCACGAGCACTTCGACGTCGAGTACGGGTCCAGGTCCTCCTACCACCGCCGATTCCATATGGCGGAGCTGTCCTTCCTGACCGTGGGCGTGGACCGGCACCGCGCCCCGAGTGCGGAGATCGAGGCCCGCGATGGAGCAGATCGACGCCAAGATCGCCGAGATCACGGGGAAGAAGCAGGACGGGAAGAAGGAGGACCGAGGGACGGCGGGAGACCGGGAGAGAGGCGGACGACGAGAAGGCGGGCAACGAGAATAAGGTCCGCGAGGGATGTCATCAGTGGTGTCCGCCGACGAGGTGGGCATCGAGCACGAGGCGATTATTCGCGGGGCCTGGTGCAAGAGGCGCGTCAGGACCAGGATCAGAGGTCGATCGGGGCGCAGTCCCAGAAGTACATCGGTTTCCTCCACAGAATCGGACGGAGGGTGGATCTCATGCGACTGGATCGGTGCAATACCGACAGCGTCGTGAAGGCCCTGACCGAACTCACCCTGAAGTACCCGGACAAGACGATCGTCGTGTGTGGGACAACGCCGGTTGGCACAAGTCGAGCACATTGCTCGCGCAAACGGAGAAGGGAAGCCCTGGAGCGCGTCCAGTTCATCAACCCTGCCGCCCTACGGTCCCGACAAGAACCCCATAGAGAAAGTCTGGAACGAGGGCAAGAACTCCATCAGCAACAGGCAGAGGCATTCTTCGAGAACACCTGCGAAGCATTCGAATCCTTCGTCACCTCGAAGAAATTCAAGTATCGACCTGAAGTCATCTCGTTGAATTTTTGCTACAGTCAACCTTGGCACGATTTCCGCCACGTCGTACGACACGTACCCATAAGTCCCGCCGACCGGAGTGTGATCATAGATATTCTCGACAAATTCCTTGTCGTTGGCGAAGAAAGACCAATCGATGACAACGGCGTGCCACTATTGTCGTAGAAGTGTCCGAACAACTGAAGCCAAACCTGACCGTCGTCGACAATTCGCGTTCCGCTGACAGGGTACGGCTGCTCAGTCGACGTTGGTGCCGCCGCCTCGCACTTTCCCGTCACCGGTTCGTCGCTGCCGGTGTAGATGTAGCCGTCGTTGACCCAACCATTGTCGTACCCCTTGAGCTTGTACCAGAGGTTGGTAGCGCCATAGGCCCTGGACCTGGCTGCCGCCAGGAGTAGCACTCCAGGGTGACGGAGGCTCCGGCGTTCACCTGACCGATCTTGGTGTATCTCAGTTCCAGCGCCGTTACGGACGTTGACGTAGCGGACGTCGGGTGTGTCGAACACCGTCGCTGTCACCTCCGGACGGCGCCGCCTGGAGCGGCCGGGGCGATGGCGGTGAACCCCAGGGTGGTGAGGAGTACGGCCGAGATAGTGGCCAGCCACCGCTTGAAGCGGGACGGCGGGAGCAGGGAAGAGTGGGAGTGGTGAAGGAGTTCATGATGACTCCTCCTTCCTGAGCTAGCCTGACTCAAATGGTCGGCCTTGCTCTGACTGAACCTATACGTCAGTGAGCACTGATGAGGTGCGGTCTCTCGTGCCAGTGGGATCGATCTAGGCGCAGTGTCAGCACTGCGGTGTTGCGGATCTAGCCCGCTGTGGGGAGGCTCGGCCTCCGAGCCGCGCTCACCTTCCGTTGCGAGCCAGGCCATGAGACTAGCACTTCTCAAACGACCCATGCAACTCCATACATGTGGTAGGCGCCCAATCTGGCGCTATCTCAAGCGATAGTCGTCTTCCTTGATGATCCCCTGAGCCACCAGTTGGCACCATCAGCGACCTTTGCCCCATTATCGCAGGGCATGCCAGGTGCGAGGCTCCGGCCGACTCACCAACTATTGTGCGATTCCTACAGCCTCCGACGTCGCAAAAACCCCGATCATAGACGGCTCTTTAGATCGCGAGAAACAAAGCACTGTGCAAAGTTGCAAACTTTGCATATGGTTATCTGTCGCGGATCGACGGCAGGCAGCATCGTGGCGCTCGGGCCGGGGTCGCGGCACGGAGAATGCACAGAGGGGCGGCCACACCCCTGAGGTCGGGGGCTGACGCTGGTACGACACCCATCCAAGACTCGACAGGGTGCGGAGGGGCGACAGGACTCGCGAGACGACGAATCTCGACCAACCCCTGAAATCTGGAGCGCAGTAGGTGCTCCCTGCAGGATCGACTCCACATCGGTGCAGGTCAGGGCGGCTGGGCGCCCCCACAGAGTCAACGCAAATCCTGGGCGCCTTCCTTGACCACGCGTCCGCCTGACTTGACTCTTCCGTCCAACTGAGCGTCAATAGATTCAGAACATGATCGAATAGATCAAATAAGGCATGAGAGGAGGTCGTCGCATGAGTGGAAGCAAGGCAGCAAGTACGGATGGCGCAGCGTGGTCCGGTGGTGCTCAGCTCGCGTGGTGGCGCTCGAGCTCGGGGCTAGAACTGGCGGTCCGCGCCCTCGACTCCCTGGGCGCTGCAGACCCGTTCGCCGCGATGAGCCAGGCCCCTGACGCCCGCGGGCGGTGTCGTACATCCGGGTGTGACCCGGGAGCAGGCGCAGCGAGGCGGCACGGAAGAGCTTCTCCATCCCGCGCAACGGGCCGCCAACAAGCGCAAGGCTGCCAGTGTCGGTGCGCTCATCGTCAAGGAGTTCGTGGATCGCGGTGAGTCGGCTCGTAGCGCCAACCGGCCAGCCTTGCAGCAGATGTTGGCTCACTTGCAGGAGAGCAATGGCGTGCAGGCGACATCTGGCCGCGCGACCGGACGCCGGGGCGTCTCTGCCATGCAGGCTGGTGCTCCCACGAGCACTGGCGCTGGCGACGGGGCGACCACTCCGCTGGAGCCCATCGACTACGTCATCGTGCACAAGCTGGATCGGCTGGCCCGCAATCGGGCGGATGACGTGGAGATCAATCAGGGTGCTGGATGAGGCGGGTGTCCGCCTCATCTCCACCAGCGAGAACATCGACCAGACGCCAGGTGGCATGCTGCTGCACGGCATCATGTCCAGCATCGCCGAGTTCTACTCCCGCAACCTGGCCAATGAGGTCATCAAGGGGATGAGCGAGAAGGCGCGTAGTGGTGGCACCCTGGGCAAGGCCCCACTGGGCTACCGCAACACCCGCAGCCGGGATGCTCAGGGCAGGAGATTCGCACCGTCGAGCTCGACCCCGAGCGAGCGCCCCTGATGCGCTTGGCCTTCACCGAGTACGCCACCGGCCAATGGACGGTGCGGACCCTGGCCGACCATCTGAGCGGCCTGGGGCTGACCGTCCCTGCCACGCCGAGTAAGCCTGCCAAACCCATCACGGCCAATCGGCTGCACACCCTGCTGAGGCACCCCTACTACAAAGGGTATTGTCACCTTCCAAGGCGTGGAGTACCCCCGGGCAGCATGAGGCGCTGGTCAGTGCCGAGACCCGGCAGACGGTGCAGGACATCCTCGTCTCTCACCGCAACGGTGAGCGGGAGCGCATCCACACCCACTTCCTGCGCTCTGCCGTGGTCTGTGGTCAGTGCGGGGCGCGGCTCCTGGTCCAGAACGCCAAGAACCGCTCCGGCACCGTCTACCCCTACTTCGTCTGCGCCCGGCGCCACCGCAGCCATGACTGCGCCTTCCGCGCCGTGCTCATCGAGCAGGTCGAAGCCCGTGTCACCGACGTCTACCGCACCATCTGCCTGTCCTCGCAGGACCGCGCCCTGGTCGAGCAGTACCTGCTCGAGGAGCTGGCACAGATCGAGGCCCGGAGCGCCCATGACGTCCGCTCCCTGACCGTGCGCCGCACCAACGTCGAGGACCAACGCCGTCAGCTCCTCCAAGCCCACTACGCCGGCGCCATCCCCTGACCTCCTCAAAGACGAGCAAGACCGACTCAGCCGAGAACTCCGAGGCATCGAGCGCACTCTGACCGGCTACCAAGCCGATGCCAGCCTCGTGCGCCAGCACCTCAGCCAAGCCCTCGACCTGCTCGAAGATGCCTCCCGGCTCTACACCGCCGCCCCCGACCACCTCAAGAAGCAGCTCAACCAGGTCTTTCGACCACATCCTGGTCAACCCACTCATCGACGAGGATGGACGGGTTGTGCTACCAGGGATGGTGCGAGTGGCATATCCGAGCAGGCGAAAGACAATGATGAGACCCTCACCACAGTCGGCCTGACCGCCAGGCCATCGTCAGCAGCAGGCGGAGTTGGAGACAGCAGCAGCGCTGCACCGACAGGCAGTACACGCCCATCCTGGTCCGCGACCCCACAGCCACACCAGCGCTGCCGTCGTCTTGGCCTTCCCATTCCAACGAGCTGAGCACCACTGGCTGCTGACTGTGGCCCGGCAGGCAGCGCAGGGATGGTCCGGCGATGAGCAGGCAGACGAGCCGGCGAAGGACACAAACCCGGGACGAAGCGCCGCACAGCATCCTCCGCTGGCGACCTCAGACCTCGTCCTGCTCGGCTCCTCAGCCTCCGCAACCTCCGCATTCTCCTCTCACCACGAACAACGCCCACCCGAGTGGGTGAGCGTGATCTGTTTGAAGAGTCCACAGAAGGTTCCTTCTGTGGTGCGGGTTCTGTATAAGAGCACCGTGGTGCGCGAGAAGGGACTCGAACCCTCACACCCGAAGGCACCAGAACCCAAATCTGGGGCGTCTACCAGCTCCGCCACTCGCGCTCGTCATCCCAGCCTACCGGCCGCGCGCATGTCCTGGGCTCCTGGCGGCGCCGACGCGCCCGCCTCCTCCGGCTCGGTCGCGCCGTCGGCAGCCGCGACACCTCCAGGGCGCGGGGCCTTCATCGACGCCCGCCCCGGCATCGGGCAGAGCGAGCCCGTCCGCGCCCACCGCGCCCACGGGGAGCTGGTCGCTGACGGCACCCGCCGCCGGTCCGGGCCCCGGGGCGGCGGGTTCAGGCCGCCAGGGCGAGCGCTTCCTGCGCGGCCTGGAGGCGCTCCAGCGCGCGCTCGAGGCGGGAGGGGAGGCGGACGAGCCCAGCGAGGCGAGCTCGGCGCGGGCGGCGCTTTCAGCTCGCGCTCGGCGTCCCGCGCTGCCGGGCGATCGTGTTCGTCATATGCGTCATCATTCTTCTCCTTAACATCGTGGCCCGCGGACGGGCCCCTCTGCGCCGGGCGGAGTGCAGGCGGTTCCTGCGGCCCGGCATGCGGTGGTCTTCGCGGTCGCATCGCCCGGGTGCGGACGGCGCCCGGATGCGACCCGTCACCGGCGGCGGGCACCGGTGCTGCCGTGCCTCGCCGTCGGCCGACGCAGGAGAACCCCCGGAGGACGCCTGAAACATTCCCTGACGGGCGCGCACCGCGCCCGTCGGGCCGCGCCCAGGCCGCCGATGGGGCCGGTCGAATCCGACCGGCTGGTAGTGGTGCGGCGCGGCGGAGGCGCTCGCAGTCCGGTGCGCGGCCCTTTCCTGCGTGGTACCCCCTCAGGGACTCGAACCCTGGACACCCTGATTAAGAGTCAGGTGCTCATGACCAACTGAGCTAAGGAGGCGTCGGTTGCGCGGGCGGCTCTCCAGCGGGATCCCCGTCCGTGGTACCCCTCAAGGACTCGGAACCTGACACCCTGATTAAGAGTCAGGTGCTCTGACCAACTGAGCTATAGGAGGCGTGTCATCTGAGCGCCTCACGCCCGGCGACGGAAGAAGACTCTACGGGCTGGACGCCGGGACGTCCAATCGACGGGGTCACAAAACGCCCCTGATGTGCGGGAAGTCTCAGGGGGTGCCGTCTGGGCCGCTCCCGACGTCGGCCCTCGACGTCGCCCTCAGCGCCGGCCTCGACGCTGGCCCGGCGTCGTCCCCGTCCCCGGGTCCGACCTCCGGGCGTCCGAGCCGCCGGAATCCCCGAGCCCGCCGGAATCCCCGAGCCCTCGCGGCGCTCCGACGCTGGGCGGCGCGTCGGCGCTCGACGTCGGCCATCCGCGCCCGGTCCTTGCGGGAGAGCGAGGACGGGTCCGCGGCGGGCGCCGTCCGCCGACCCGTCCGCCGGCCCGTCCTCCGGCTCGAGGACCCGCCCGGTGCGCTTGAACTCCCGGAACCTGGCGAGCCTCGCGGTCCTGGTCCGCGGTGAGGGCGCGCCACAGGGCAGATCGAGCTTGCGCTCGGTCACGCGGGAGCCGAGCATCCCAGCCCACAGGAGGATCCCGACGACGACCGTGCCGGAGACCAGCGATCCCGGCCCCAGGCGGAGGGCCACGGCCCCTCCCGCGAGGCCGGCCACCAGGAGCGTGCCCAGGACGATCCCCGCCATGGACAGCCAGTACCGCCGCTTCGGGCTGAGGCTCACCATGAGGCGCCTCCGCGGACCAGGTCGAGGGCCAGGCGGTCGGTGGCCCCGATGAGGCGGTCCAGGATCTCGGGCTCGTCGTAGGCGTGCCCGGAGGCGGGGCGATGTGCAGCTCGGCCTGCGGCCAGGCGCGGTGCAGCGCCCAGGCGGTGCCCATGGGGCAGACGACGTCGTAGCGGCCCTGGACGATCACGCCCGCGATGCCGTGCTCGGCCAGGACGCGGGCGCCCCGGATGAGCGCCCCGTCCTCCATCCACCCGGCGTGGCGGAAGAAGTGGTTCTCAATGCGGGCGAAGTCCAGGGCCCAGGAGAGGTCCCGGGCCGCGTCGACGTGGGGCTGGTCGCGCAGGAGCGTGGAGGTGGCGGCCTCCCACGTGGTCCAGGCGATCGCCGCGGGGCCGTGGACGGCCGGGTCGGGGCTGGAGAGCAGCTCGTGATAGCGCTCGATGAAGCCGCCGGGGCCGACGCCCTCGCCCGCGGCGGCCACGAAGGCCTCCCACTCGTCGGGGTGGATCATGTCCGCCCCGGCGCCCTCGTAGAACCACTCGAGCTCGCGCCTGCTCAGGGTGAACACGCCCCTGCAGAACCAGGGCGAGGACCCTCCCGGGGTGAGTCTGGGCGTAGGCCAGGGAGAGGGTCGAGCCCCAGGAGCCGCCGAAGACGAGCCAGGCCTCGATGCCCAGGTGCTCGCGCAGGAGCTCCATGTCGGCCACGAGCGCCCACGTCGTATTGGTCGACAGGTCCGTCCCGGACTCCCGGGCGCGGGGCAGGGAGCGCCGCAGCCGCGCTGGTCGAACAGGACGATGCGGTAGCGCTCGGGGTCGAAGAGCCGCCGGTGGTCAGGGGCGCAGCCGCCGCCGGGACCGCCGTGGACGAAGACGGCGGGCATGCCCCGCGGCTGCCGCAGCACTCCCAGTAGATCCCGCTGGCCGTCCCCGGACGTCGAGCAGGGCCCGTCTCGTAGGGCTCGATGGGCGGCAGAAGCCGCGCGGCGGACGGGGTCGGGGCGGCGGCGCCGGTCGGTGTCTCCTCCATGACCGCATTGTGTCACTGCCCGCGTGCCCGGTCGGCGTCGCGGTGCGCCCGCCCGGCGGCGGCGCCCTGCGCGGTACCGTGGGCGCGTGACTCGGCCCCATTGTGACGCTCGCTACCCGCTCCGACCACCAGACCTCGACGACGACGACCGCGGCCTGCCCGACGCCCTGCGCGAGCGCGGCATCGAGCCCCGCGTGGCCGTGTGGGACGATCCCGCCGTCGACTGGGACGACGCCGGCGTCGTCGTCCTGCGCTCAGTGCGCGACTACGCGAAGGAACTACGACGGTTCCTGGCCTGGGCCCGCTCCGTCCCGCGCCTGGCCAACCATCCCGACGTCGTGGAGTGGAATTCGGACAAGCACTACCTCAAGCGGCTGGCGGAGCTGGGGGCGCCCATGATCCCGACCACCTGGCTCGAGCCGGGCGCCGGCTACTCCAAGCACCAGGTCCACTCCCGCTTCCCCGCCCGCGGCGACTTCGTGGTCAAGCCCGCCATCTCCTCCGGCGGGCGCGGCACCGGCCGCTACACCGCCACCGACGCCCGCTCGCGCGCCGACGCCATCAACGACGCCATGCACCACCTCGGCGCGGCCGCACCGTCATGGTCCAGCGCTACCTGGAGGAGGTCGACCGCAGGGGGAGTTCTCCCTGGTTCACTTCAACGGCGTCCTGTCCCATCGCCGTGGAGAAGGCGCCCTGTTCCACCCGTCGCTTCCGCTCCACCGACGAGGTGCACGAGGAGATCGTCACCGCCCGCGAGCCCGACGAGCGGGAGTGGCTGGGGCGAGAAGGTCCGCAAGGCCATCCACGGCCTGATCGAGGAGCACGCCGGCGCGACATCCAGCTTCTGTTCAACCGCGTCGACGTCGTCGCCGACGGCGCGGGCGGCTTTCACCTCATGGAGGTCTCCCTCATCGACGCCGGGCTGTACCTGAGCTCCGCGCCCGAGGCCCTGGGCACTTTCGCCGACGCCATCGCCCAGCGCGTCCTGTGGTGAGCGGGCGGGCGGGGCGCGAGCGAGACCTCCGGTGCGCCAGCCTCCGAGGTTGATATCGATGAATCAACTCTGAAGGCTGATTGCGTGCTCGGCTGCGCCATCCTCTCCGCCCGCGAAGCTGTCGAGGCGGCCGCGCGCGCATACCTCGCTGGCCGGGCGCGCGGAGCACGCGCGCCCGAGAAGGCCGCCCGACTCCAGGCGCGCCCTGCGACTCATCGGGGCCCTCGTCTTGAAGCGATCGGCCGGTTCGTCGGCCTCCGTCGTCCTCCGTCATGCCCTCCGCAGCGCAGGTTTCAGTCGAACGCAGATGGGAGATGCGCGTCTCGACTGGAAACCCGCGCGCTGCGGGAGGAACGGGGCGTCCCGGCGGGTGCCGGACCCGCCGCCCGACCAGTGACCGCCCCGCCCTGCCAGCCTGCGGGCGCCGTTTGTCCAAATCTGCCACAGCGTCCCGATCTGCGCCGGAGCGCCGGAGGAGAATCGCTGAGTATTCCGCGCTTTTCTCTGCGGCCGATCCTGCCGCGGGCGCCTTTTGCGGCAGATTTGGACACGATCCCGCCTCGGGCCGCTGACAGGAGCCCCACCCGTCCTGCAGACGCCCCCCAGAATAACCTTCCTGGTTCCTGTTTCGATTAGGAGGACCGCCATGTGGCTCGTTCACCCGCAGGCGCGCCCCGAGCCGACGCCGCCCGACGCCGACGAGATCGGCGCCATGCTCGCCCGGCTGGAGCCTCGGCGTCGGCCCGGACCGGGCCGAGGACCCGCCCGTCATCGTCGAGGCGGTGGCGGGTGCGCGAGCCATCCCCGGTGGCGGGAGAGTCCATGGACCGAGCTCCTGTGATCCCTGGCCGGCCCCCGGGAGGACGTCGACGGCGAGGTGTCCTTTCCAAGCGGCTGCTGCACTGGGACACTCGAGTGCGTCGAGGGCCCTGGCTCCTACTGCGACCTGGTCCGGGCCCTGGCGCGCGCTTCGAGGGGTGCGTGACGATCACGGACGTGACCGACCACGTGGACATCCCGCACCCGCACCGCCCGCCTGCACTGCCGGATCGACGGCGCGGACGTGGACCTGGCCCCGTCGTCGATGACGACTGGCTGGACGGGGACGTCTCGTCGACGTCGTCGGCCGCATCGAGGCGCGGTGCGATCGGGGCGCCTACCTCCTGCCCGAGGGCGGGCAGGACTCGCCCTTCTCGTGCTGCGCCGGGTCGACCTCTCCCGCCTTCGAGGCCCTGATCGGGACCGACCTGGCCCCGGTGGCGCCCCGGGACTGACGCCCGTGCGCCCGGCCGGTATCCTCCTGGCAGGTCGCCGCCCCGGCGGCCGGGAACGACGACGGAGCCGGCTCATGCGCACGCTGCTCAACATCATCTGGGTGGTCTTCGGCGGATTCTGGCTCTTCCTCGGCTACCTGATCTTCGGGCCGATCGCCTGCATCTTCATCATCACCATCCCGGCCGGGGTCGCCTGCTTCCGCATCGCCGGGCTACGCCCTGTGGCTCTTCGGGCGCACCGTCGTCGAGACGCCGGGCGCCGCGCCATGAGCTGCCCTGTCCAATGTCGGTGGTTCGTGGTGGTGGCTCGGGCTCGCGGCACATCGCCACCGCCGTGGCCCAGGCCGTCACCATCGTCGGCATCCCCGGCGATCGCCAATATCAAGATGATCCCGGTGACCTGCTTCCCTCTCGGCAGCGAGTCGTGAGGGCGGCATCCTGTGACGTCCGGCCCGGGCATGCAGCGCGGGCTGGGAGGGCGTGATCCCGGCCTTTCGCGTCCCGCAGCCCCTGGGCGAATGGCCGCGGCAGTGCACCGGCGGGACGCGCGCCTGCTGCACGGGTTCAGCGGGTCGCGGTGGTGCGGGTGGGGCTCTTTTCGGGACGGCCTCGGGCGGTTTGTCCAATCTGCGTGCAAAGGCGTTTCCGCGACCGGATCGGCCGCGGAAGAAGCGCGAACTCATCAACGATCTCCGGCTCTCCGGGTGCGATGGTGGGCCTTTGCAACAGATTCGACAAACGGGCCGCCGCGGGCTCCCGGGAGGCGCCCTGGGCCGGACGGCGACCACGACGGGCGCCCTGATGGCCGAGCGGGTCCCGGGCCGTGGCGCCCCCGGGCCCCAGAGCGCCCAGACGTGCACCGCACTGAAAGTCAGTTGCGGTGGGTGGTCAGGGGTGGCTGCACCATTACGGGTTCGGAGGAGGGTCGATGCGCCTCGTGGGTGAGGGTCGCTGGTGAGGTGCGCCTGCGGGCGGTGGAGCTCATTGCGGATGGCTGGTCGGCGTCGCGGCGGCCCGGCGGTCAACCGGGTCAGTCGCTCGGCCGGTCAGTCAGCCGGGTCGGGCAGGGGCCTCGGCCCGCCGCAGCAGGCGGCGCAGCCCGCGGACCACCCTCGTCGCGGTGCTTGCGGGTGACCATCCAGGCGGGCAGGAAGTGGCCGAGCTCGCGGAAGCCGCGGGGCCTCGAGGGTCGCAGGCCCGCCCCGATGTAGCCCAGCAGGTACTCGGCGTGCTCGCGGTTGGCCACCACAGCGTGTGCCCCGCGCACGGGGCGCTGAGGCAGAAGGGCAGGCTGTACAGGGCGTCGGCGCCGTCGGCCACCCGCGCCGAGCTCCGCCGCCCGATCAGCCTCTGCTCCGCCCCCGCACGCGCAGGTCCGGGCGGGCCGCGAGCGCGCCGTCAGCGCGGCCCGAGTCGTCCCGCGGCGCCCGCACGCCGGGCAGCGCCAGTCCAGGCGGGTGTCCACCGGGCCGACGGGGTTGGGCCGGTCGCCTCCCAGGCCCAGCAGCACGGGCACCAGTAGCCCGACCGGCCGCCCTCGGCGCTCCAGGTGCAGGCGGTGCAGAAGACGCCCCGGCTCACCACGTGCGCCGGGCCCCGCGCACCTGGGGCACACGACCCACACGTCGAGGCGGGGCACGACGCAGGGGCCTCTTGGCTGCGGGGCCGCGGCGGGCGCGCCGGCGCGGGTCCCGCCGCCCCTGGCGGCTCTGGCGGTGCGGAGCTGCGGGCCCTGGAGGAGCGCGGCGGCGGCGGTGCGGGCCCGGTGTTGCGGGCCGGCGCGGGGCGGGGTCTTGTCAGGGCGGGTGCGGCATGTCAGTCCCTCGGTCCGACGTTCAGCAAATGGACGACGGCGCGCTCGGCGGCGTCGCACTCGGCCAGGTCCACCAGGGCGGTGAGCCTCCAGTCGTGGTCGCCGTCGGGGTCCTCGACGACCTGGGTCGCCAGCCAGACCCTCCGGCTGCCGAGCCTCGAGCGCCTCGATGAGCCGCTCGGAGACGCCCGCGGCGGCCAGGGCCACGGCGTCGGGGACTCGTCCAGCGGGGCGAGGGAGACGGCGCGGGCGGCGGTGTCGGTGCCGATCCAGTCGTACTCGTCCCAGTAGCGTCAGGCCGCGTCCCAGCGGTCCTCGCCCCAGCCGGAGGGGGCGTCCAGGCGCCCCAGGCCCTCGACGTCGTCGCGGGCCATGAGCCTCGATGCGGCGGAACATCCGCGGCGCACCGCCACCCGGAAGGCGTGGAGGTTGCGGGTGAGGGGACCCGCCCGTCGGCGTCGGCCCCTGAAGGCGCGCTCGACGCCGCGCGTCCCGTCCGCCTCCGGCCCGTCGGCCGCCAGGATCCCGGGCCGCCTCGTCCGCGTGCCCGGCCTGGGCCTGCCCCAGGGCCTCCCACTCGTCGAGCAGGGAGGAGTCGACGGCGCGCACGAGCCCGCCCAGCCAGTCGACGACCTCTCGACCTCGGGGTGCGGTGCTCTCGGCACCACCTGGCGCAGCGCCCGGTAGGCGTCGGTGAGGTAGCGCAGCACCACGCCCTCGGAGCGGCCCAGCGCTGTAGCGGGAGATGAGGTCGGAGAAGGTCATGGCGTTCTCCACCATGTCGCGCACCACCGACTTGGGCGACAGCTCGTACTCGGCGACCCAGGGGTTGGACTGCCTGTACATCTCCAGGGCCGGTTCGAGCAGCTCGGCCAGCGGCCGAGGGCCAGTGATCCTCCAGCGCCGCCATGCGCTCCTCGTAGTCCATGCCCTCCGCCTTCATGGCGGCGACCGCCTCGCCGCGGGCGGCGCGCTGCTGGGCGTACAGGAGGGGGCGCGGGTCGTCCAGGGTCGCCTCCACGACGCTGATGACGTCCAGGGTGTGCTCAGGGGAGTCGACGCCCAGCAGGTCCATGGCGGCCAGGGCGAAGGGGCCAGCGGCTGGTTGAGGGCGAAGTCGTCGGGCAGGTCGACGGCCAGGCGCAGGCGGGGCGCCCGTCGGCGGCGCGCCCGCGCGCTGGAGACGTGCTCGACGACGCCGGCGGTGCGCAGGGACAGGTAGATTCGATGGCGCGGCGCACGTGGCGGCGCCGTTCGGCCGCGGTGGCCTGGACCCGGGAGAGCAGCTCGGCCATGGCGGCCACTGGGTCGCCGGGGCGCTCCATGAGGCTGAGCACCATGGTGGTGGTGACCCGGAACTGGCTGGTGAGGGTCTCGGGGCGGCGTCGCGCAGGCGCTCGAAGGTCCTGTCCGTCCAGTTCACCCGCCCCTCGGGGGCCTTCTTGCGCACGATCCTGCGGCGCTTGCGCTCGTCGTCGCCCGCCCGGCCAGGGCCCTGGCGTTGTCGATGACGTGCTCGGGGGCCTGGACGACGACGTAGCCGCGGGTGTCGAACCCGGCCTGGCCGGCCCGCCCGGCGATCTGGTGGAATTCGCGGGCGCTCAGGTGGCGCTCCCGGGCGCCGTCGAACCTGACCAGGCTGGTGAGCACCACCGTGCGGATGGGGACGTTGATGCCCACCCCCAGGGTGTCGGTGCCGCAGATGACGGCGAGCAGGCCCTCGCGGGCCAGGCGCTCGACGAGGCGCCGGTAGCGCGGCAGCATGCCGGCGTGGTGCACGCCGATGCCGCTGCGCAGCAGGCGCGAGAGGGTCGCGCCGAAGCCGCTGCCGAAGCGGAAGCCCCCAGCGCCGCGGGCGACCTCGGCCCGGCGGGCCTTGGGGGACCAGGTCCACGCTCAGCAGGGAGGAGGCCCGCTCCACGGCCGCCCTCTGGGAGAAGTGGACGACGTAGACGGGCGCCTGCCCTGGCCGACCAGGCGCTGGAGGAGCTCGCCGATGGGCTCGACCGCGTACTCCATCTCCAGGGGGACGGGGCGCACGGCGTCGTCGACGACGGCGACCTCGCGCCCCGTGCGCTCGCGCAGGTCGCGCACGAAGAAGGAGACGTCGCCCAGGGTGGCGGACATGAGCACCATCTGCACCCGGGGCAGTTCCAGGAGCGGCACCTGCCAGGCCCAGCCGCGCTGGGGGTCGGCGTAGTAGTGGAACTCGTCCAGTGACGACGGTGTCCGCGTCCAGGGTCCCCGCCTCGCGCAGGGCCTGGTTGGCCAGTGATCTCCGCGTGCAGCAGATGATGGGGGCGGCGGCGTTGATGGAGGTGTCGCCGGTGATCATGCCCGACGTTGTCGGCGCCGAACAGGCGCACCAGCTCGAAGAACTTCTCGCTGACCAGGGCCTTGAGCGGGGCCGTGTGGTAGGAGCGGGCGTCGCGGGCGAGCGAGGCGGTGTGGGCCGCGAGCGCGATCATGCGACTTGCCCGAGCCGGTGGGGGTGGCGGCGATGACGTGGCGGTCGGAGAGGATCTGGCTCAGGGCCCTCGTCCTGGTGGGGGGTAGAGGGGCGGCCGGTGGACTCGGCCCATTCGGAGAAGGCGAGGTAGACCTCGTCGGGCTCGGGGACGCGCCCTGGGGTCGTCGGCGGGGATGAGGGAGTCGAGCACGACGTTGAGCGCGGGGCGGACGGGCTCGACGCGGCGGCGGACATGGCCCCATGCTCCCCACACCTCCCCGGCCCCGCGCCCTTCCGCCCTTATCGCGCGGCTTCCGGCCCGCGGGCCGGGCGGTCGACGGCGCCGGGCGGTCTTGCACAGGGGGACGGGGGAGTGGAAATGCGCCGGAGTGTGAGATCATGCGGCGCGTTCCCCTCCCGCCGCGCGCAAAGGTCAAGGTTCTGCCCCATGGACGCCCTCGCAGACAGCCTGAAGGTCATAGCCGACTGGATCACCCAGCACATCACCATGTGGGCGCTCATCGCCACCGGCCTGTTCCTCACCGTCGTCACCCGCGGCGTCCAGGTGCGCCACCTGCCGACCATGATCAGGCAGGTCGCCTCCTCGCGCTCGGGCGCGGCCGGGGGCATCTCCTCCTTCCAGGCCTTCGCCATCTCCCCTGGCCGCCCGCGTGGGGTCGGCAATGTCTTCGGCGTCGCCGCAGCCCTGCTCTACGGGGGCCCGGCGCCGTGTTCTGGATGTGGGTCGTGGCGCTGGTGGGCATGGCCACCGCCTTCTTCGAGGCCACCCTCGCCCAGATCTTCAAGGTCCGCGCCCCCGACGGATCCTTCCGCGGCGGCCCCGCCTTCTACATGGCCCGCGGCATGGGCGGCGCGGGCGGCCGGGTCATGGCCGGGGTCTTCGCCGTCATCACCCTGGTCACCTGCGGCTTCATCATCACCTCGGTGCAGTCCAACGCCGTGGCCGGGACCCTGGTGGCGGCCCTGGGCGGCGGGGAGGGCTCGGCCCTGCCCGGGTTCGGCGGGCTGAGCGCCGCCCAGCTGGTGGTGGCCGGCCTCGTCCTGCGTGCTCACCGCCGTCGTCGTCTTCGGCGGCATCCGCGCCGTGGCGCGCGTGACCGAGTGGATGGCCCTCGGTCGCGGCCCTGATCTACATCGTCCTGGTCGCCGTCGTCTGCCTGCTGAACCTCGGGGACTTCTGGCGCGTCATCGGCCGGATCATCTCCTCCGCCTTCGCCCCCGAGCCGCTGGTGGGGGGCCTGGGCGGGGGCGTCCTGGCCGCCGTCATCAACGGCACCAAGCGGGGCCTGTTCTCCAACGAGGCCGGTCAGGGGCACCGCCCCCAACGCCGCCGCGCCACCGCCACCGTGGCCCACCCCGTCCAGCAGGGCTCATCCAGTCCCTGGGCGTGTTCGTCGACACCATCGTCGTGCACCGCCACCGCCTTCGTCATCCTCATCGCCGGGCCCGGACACCTGGACCGCCCCGGCGCCAACCCTCCACGCTGACCACCCTGGCCATCGCCCACGGGCTGGGCGGCTGGACGGTCCTGCCCATGGCGGTCCTCATCTTCGTCCTGGCCTACTCCTCGATCATCGCCGCCTACGTGTACACCGACGTCAATATGGACCACCTCACCGGCGGGCGGCGCTGGGCGAGCTGGACCGTACGCGTCGTCTCGGTCGCCTCCGCCACCGCCGGGCGGTCCTGTCCCTGGACGTGGTGTGGAACGCCGTCGACATCGCCATGGCGGTCATGACCCTGACCAACCTCGTCGCCCCTCATCCGCCTCCACCGCTGGGGCGCGGGCGCCCTGCGCGACTACGAGGACCAGCTGCGGGCGGGCGTCGCCGAGCCCGTCTTCCGCGGCGGGACAACCCCGCCCTGCCCGGCGACGTGCCCGGCGGGGTCTGGTCGTCGTCCGACGACGACGTCACTGCCGCCGACGCCGACGACGGGTCGGCCCCCGCCCCGCCCGCCGCATCCCCTGCACCCTGCCACGACCGAGGAGTGAGACGCCCCGTGCACACCACCGCCCCCGAGACCAGCCGGCCCGCCGCAGCGACAGGAGCCGAACGATGAACGCCGCCCGTCCGCCTGCCGCCCCTCACAGCCGGAGCCCGGAGCGCCGCCGCCCCCGGGCGCTGCCCATGGCCCGCGCCCGCCGACGCGTGCGACCCGGCCCCCGTCGTGCGCCCTCCTGGCGGTCGACGACGCCCTCTACACCTACGTCCTGTCCGCCTGCTCATCGCCGTCGGCCTGTACCTGACCATCCGCACCCGCGCCGTCCAGTTCCGCCACTCGGCACGATGGTGCGCACCATCGCCTCCTCGCGGACCGGCCGCCGGCGGCATCTCCTCCTTCCAGGCCTTCGCCGTGGGGCTGGCCGCCCGCGTGGGCATCGGCAACGTCGCCGGCGTCGCCCTGGCCATCGTCGCCGGCGGGCCCGGCGCCCTGTTCTGATGTGGGTCGTGGCCCTGATCGGCATGGCCACGAGCTTCATCGAGTCGACCCTGGCGCAGGTCTTCAAGGAGCGCGGCCGCGACTTCACCTTCCACGGCGGCCCCGCCTACTACATCAAGAACGGCCTGCGCTCGCGGGCCTGGGCCGCCGTCTTCGCCGTCATGTGCATTGTGAGCGTGGGGGTCACGGTGGTCATGGTGCAGACCAACTCCCTGGCGCAGGTCCTGGGCGCCACCGTGCCTCGATCAGGCCGTGGATGGTGGGCGCGGCCCTCGTCGTCCTGACCGGGCCCATCGTGCTGGGCGGGCTCAAGTGGGTCGCCCGCGTCGCCGAGGTGGTGGCCCCGCTCATGGCCCTGGTCTACGTCGCGGTCACCGCCGTCGTCATCGTCCTCAACGTCGGCGAGCTGGGGCACGTGCTCGGCGAGGTGCTGCGCGGCGCCCTGGGGCTGGACCAGGCGCTGTACGGCATCTCGGGCGGATCCTGGCCGCCGTGCTCAACGGCGTGCGCCGCGGCCTGTTCTCCAACGAGGCCGGCCTGGGCACGGTGCCCAACGCCGCGGCACCGCCACCGTGGCCCACCCTCAGTCAGGCAGGGCTCATCCAGTCCTTCAGCGTGTTCGTCGACACCATCGTCGTGTGCACCGCCACCGGTCTGCTCATCCTGCTCGCCACCGGCACCTACCGGCCCGGCGACAACGCCCTGGTCGGCGCGGTGCCGACCCAGCAGGCGGTCGTCGAGCACCCTGGGGTGGACCGTCTGGCCGCGATGGTCGCCCATCTTCGTCCTGGTGTTCTCCACGGTGCTCGGCTGCTACTCCTACTCCCAGGTCAACGTGAACTTCCTGGGCGGCGAGCGCCGCGCCGAGCAGGCCTCGATCCTGTTGACCGGCGCCGCCTACGCCGGCACCGTCCTGACCCTTCCGGCCGTGGGCCCCTGACGGACATCGCCCTGGGGCTGCTGGGCCTGATCAACCCGTCGCCATCATCCGCCTGGCCCCTGGGCGCTGGGCGCCCCTGCGCGACTTCGAGGCCCAGGCGGCGCGGGAGCGCCGAGCCGGTCTTCGTCGGCCACGGCAACCCGCTCCCGCCCGGCGACGCGGTCGAGGGCGTGTGGAGGCTCCGCCAGCCGCTGACGGCGGCGGCGCCCGCCCGAGGGCGCCGGGGCCGAGAGCGCGGCGGGAGGGCCTGAGCCGTGGAGATCATCAGCACTGTCGTGTCGACGCCGTCCAACTGGCTGTTCGGCACCGTCCTGATCTGGCTGCTGCTGGGCGCGGGAGCCTTTCCTGACCTGGCGCACCGCGCCGTCCAGCTGCGCCACCTGGGATCCATCGCCCGCGCCGTGGCCGGCTCGCGCTCAGGGTGCCGCCGGCGGCATCTCCTCCTTCCAGGCCTTCGCCGTGGGGCTGGCCTGCCGCGTGGGCACCGGCAATATCATGGGCGTGGCCCTGGCCCTCATCCTGGGCGGGCCCGGCGCCGTGTTCTGGATGTGGGTCGTGGCCCTGCTCGGGACGGCCACCGCCTTCACCGAGGCGACCCTGGGCCAGCTGTTCAAGGTGGAGCGCGGCGACGGTACCTTCCGCGGCGGCCCTGCCCACTACATCGCCCGCGCTGCGCCGGCCGGTGCTCGGCGGCGTCTTCGCCGTCGTGTTCATGATCGCCAACGGGCTGGCCATGCCCATGGTGCAGGCCAACGCCATGACGGTCGCCCTGGACGGCGCCACCCGGGGCGGCGCCGTCGAGGTCGGTCCCGTGGTGAGGGCTCGCTCCTCGTCGTCGCCCTCGTCGCCCCGGTGCTGCTGGGCGGCCTGCGCTCCATCGCCCGGGCCGCCGAGCTGATCGCCCCGCTCATGGCGGCGGCTCTACCTCGCGCTGGTGGCCGTCATCATCCTGACCCACCCCGCCCAGGCGCTGGCCGCCCTGGGGCAGATCCTCTCGGGGCCTTCGGGCTGCGCGTCGGGCTGGCCGGCGTGGCCGGGGAGTGACGCAGGCCGTGCTCAACGGCGTGCGCCGCGGCCTGTTCTCCAACGAGGCCGGCCTGGGCGGCTCGGCGTGCGCCGCCGGCTCACCGTGGCCCACCCGGCCAGGCAGGGCTTCATCCAGTCCTTCGGGGTCCTGGTGGACACCCTGCTGGCGTGCACGGCCACGGCCCTGGCCATCCTCATCGCCGGGGCTGCCGACGGCGGCGTCTACACCCCGGCGTCACTGGCGGGCGGGACGCCGACGCCGTCGCCGGCACCCCTCACCCAGACGGCGATCGGGAGCACCCTGGGGGCGTGGACTACCTGGCCCATGACCGTCCTGGTCCTGGTCCTGGCCTCACTCCACCGTCCTGGGCGCCTTCTCCCACGCGGAGGTCTGCCTGACTACCTGACCCGCCGCCCCTGGCGCCCCGGTGCTGCGCGTGCGCGCTCGCGTGCGCCTCGTGGGCGGGTGGCCAAGCTGACCACCGTGTGGTCGACCGCGGACGTGCTCCTGGGCGCGGGGGCCATCATCAACCTCGTCGGCATCGTCATGCTCTCGCGCTGGGCGACGGGGTGCTGCGGCGACTGGGAGGCGCAGCGCGCCCAGGTGGCCGCCGGTGCGCTCGCGCCCGACCAGATCCGCTTCGTGGCCGCGGGCAACCCGCACCTGCCCGGCGAGCTGCCCGGGGACGTCTGGGGCGCTGAGGGGCGCTGAGGGGCGCGCGGGCGGCCCGGGCGGCGGGGCGCGCGGGGCCCGGGCGGGGCGCGCGATACCTCGTTGAAACGCGGACGGCCTACATTGGGCGGTCGTCTACGCGCCGCTCCTTCCGCATTGCGAGCGGCATGAGCCCCCGACCCCCGGAGGTCCCATGTCCTGCCCAGCGCCCCTGTCGATCACGGACCTGTTCGACCCCGCCGCCGACGTGCTCGCCGAGGTCTCCGACCACCTGTACGGCCAGCTGCTGGCCTGGCTGCTCATCGCCGTCGGAATCTGGTTCACGGTCCGCACGCGCGGCCTCAATTCCCGCCTGTTCGGGCAGATGCTGCGGGCGATCGCGGGCTCGCGCGCCGGCGGCGAGGGCATCTCCTCCTTCCAGGCCTTCACCATCGGCCTGGCCTCGCGGGTGGGCACCGGCAATATCGTGGGCGTGGCCCTGGCGATCATCCTGGGCGGGCCCGGCGCCGTGTTCTGGATGTGGGTCGGCGCTGGTGGGCATGGCCACCGGGTTCATCGAGTCGACCCCTGGCCCAGATGTACAAGATCCGCCACCCGGAGGGCACCTTCCGCGGCGGCCCCGCCTACTACATCAGCCGGGGCCTGGGGTCGAGGCGGTGGGCGGGCGTCTTCGCCGTCGTCATCACCTTCGTCTTCGGCTTCGCCTACGAGGCCACCCAGGCCAACGCCATCTCCAAGGTCATGGAGGGACCTTCGGCGTGCCGGCCTGGGGGACCGCGGTCGCCCTCATGGTCCTGGCGACGCCCGTCGTCGTGGGGGGCATCTCGATCGTGGCGCGCATCGCCGAGTGGATGGCCCCGCTCATGGCCGGCCTGTACGCCCTCATGGCGATCGTCGTGCTGGTGCTCACGCCGGCGCCATCCCCGGGGCGCTGGCCGCCATCGTCTCCGGCGCCTCGCCGACCAGGCCGTCGCCGGCATCTCGGGGGCTCGCCGCGGCGGCCCTCAACGGCATCAAGCGGGGCCTGTTCTCCAACGAGGCGGGCGAGGGGTCGGTGCCCAACGCCGCGGCCACCGCCACCGTGGCCCACCCGGTCCAGCAGGGGCTCATCCAGTCCCTGGGCGTGTTCGTCGACACCATCGTCGTGTGCACCGCCACCGCCCTCATCGTGCTGCTGTCGGGGGCCTACACCCCCGGGGGCACCAGGGCCCTGGCCGCGGTGGACCCGCAGGCCGCCAAGGACGCCGCCTCGACCCTGACCTCCTCGTCGATCGGCGCGGTCCTGGGGGCTGGACCGAGCAAACTCATGGCGTTCATCATCTTCGTCTTCGCCTACTCCTCGCTGCTGGGCAACTACACCTACGCCCAGGTCAACATGGACTTCCTGCGGGGCACGGGCCACAGGCACTACGCCCTGCGCCTGATGATCGTGGCGGCCGCCGGAATCGGGGCGATGGCCTCGCTGAACTTCGTGTGGAACCTGTCCGACGTCGTCATGGGCCTCATGGCGATCATCAATATCGTGTCCATCGTCCTGCTGGGCAAGTGGGCCTTCGGCGCCCTGGCCGACTGGGAGGACCAGAAGCGGCGCCTGGACGCCGGGCAGATCGACGAGATCCGCTTCGTGGCCGAGGACAACCCGCACCTGCCCGGCGAGCTGCCCGGGACGGTGTGGAGCCGGGCCGACGCCGGGCGGATCGCGCCGCTGGCCGCCTGGGGAGCGGCGCCGGGGCGCCGACCCGCGTAGGCGCCGCCGCGGCGGGGCCCGATCGCGCGGCGGGCGGGTCGCACGAGCGCCCGCCGCCGCGGGAAGCTGCGCGTACGCTGCGGGCATGAAGATCGCGCGTCTCCACCGGCGACGAGCTCCGCTACGGCATTGTCGAGGGCCTGCCCGCGGACGAGCCCCTACCCCTCGGGCGAGTCCGAGGGCGCCTCATCGTCCTCAGGGGACCCCCTCTGCACCCCGCCCGAGGCCACCGGCGAGATCGTGCCGCTGGACGCGGTCCGGCTCGTCTCCCCGGTCATCCCGCGCTCCAAGGTCGTGGGCGCGGGCGCGAACTACGCGGCGGGCGGGTCGCGCACGGGCGCGGCGGCCTCAGGCGGCCCGTCCTCTTCCTCAAGCCCAACACCGCCGTCATCGGCCCCGACGCCCCATCGTCCTGCCCCCTGGAGCCGGCAGGTCCACCACGAGGGCGAGCTCGCCGTCGTCATCGGGTCCCCGGCCAAGAACGTCGACGCCGCCGACGCCGGCCGGGTGATCCTCGGCTACACGGTCGCCGACGACGTCTCCGCCCGCGACCCGCGCGGCGGGACGCCGTGCGAGCCAAGGCCTCGACACCTCCCTGCCCGCTGGGCCCCTGGATCGAGATCCCCGAGCCCGGCTCCGACGGCGCCTTCGACCCCTCGTGCGCCGTCATCCGCACCAGGGTGGACGGCGCCGTCGTCCAGGAGGGCACGACGGCGGACATGATCACCCCCGTCCCTCGAGCCTCATCGCCCTCGTCTGCGCATCTTCACCCTCCCTGCCCGGGGACGTGATCCTCACCGGGCACCCCTGCCGGTCGGCGAGATCCGCGCCGCCAGCGCGTGGAGGTCAGGGTCGAGGGCATCGGGAGCTTCTAACCCCGTCGTGCGCCGTTGAGCCGCGCCCCGCCGGCCGCTGCTCAGCGCCGAGCCGACGGCCTGCGGCTTCAACCGCCCCGCCGGGCCGCCCAGCGGCGCAGGCGGGTCAGGGCGGCGCGAGGCGCTCGACGGTCTGCTCCTCAATGCCCCGCCCGTGGCCAGGTTGAGGCGGCAGAAGGCGTCGAAGCCGGTGCCGAAGGCGCGCCCTGGCTCATCGCCACCCCGCCTCATCCAGGAACCAGCGGGCCGGGTCGGCGCCGTCGGGCAGGTCCAGACCGGAGAAGTCCAGCCAGGCCAGGTAGGAGCCGGTCGGCACCGTGACCCCTGACGCCCTCGACGCCTGCCAGCGCCCCGCCCACGAGCTCGCCGTTGGCGCGCACGTAGGCGCGCACTGTCCGGTTCCACGCCAGCCCTCCTCGCTCAGGGCGGCCACCGCCGCCAGCGCGCCCAGGACCCCCGCCCCGTCGGCCAGGCGGGCCGAGTGCGCTGATCCCGCCAGGCGCGCGGGCCCCGCCGGAGGCGATGAGCTGGGCGCATTTGAGCCCCGGGACGTTCCAGCCCTTGGACACCGCCGTGGCCGTGAAGGTCAGGTCCGCCGACGCCGCCGGCCGGGAGGCGTAGGGGATGTGGCGCGCCGCGGGAGTCCAGGATGAGGCTGGAGTGGATCTCGTCGGCGAAGACCACCGTCCCGTGGCGGGCGGACAGCGCCACTGACGGCGTCGAGCTCGGCCCCTCGAGCACCCGCCCCACCGGGTTCCACGGGTGGCACAGGACGAGCAGTCCGGCGCCGTCGGCCATGGCCGCCCCTGATGGCCTCCAGGTCCAGGGGTCCAGCGGGCGCCCCAGTGCCCCGGCGGCGCGCAGGGCCGGCACCTGCAGGCACTGGCGCCCGTGCAGGGCGGGATGGACAGGAACGGCATGTACGCCGGCGTGGGCACGATCACGGGCGAGCCGGGCCGCGTGTGGTGGGCGACGACCGAGTGCAGGGCGGACAGGACGTCGGGCAGGAGCGAGACCGCCCTCGGCGTCCACGTCCCAGCCCAGCCGCTCGCGGTGGTGGGCGGCGACGGCCTCGCGCACCCGCAGAGCCAGGTCGGAGGGCATGTACCCCAGGAGGCCGTCGTCGACGGCGCGGTGCAGCGCCGCGCCGACGACGGGGCCATGCCCAGGTCCATCTCGGCCACCCAGGCGGCGATGACGTCGCCGGGGTAGTGGTTCCACTTGAGCGAGCCGCGCCGGCGCGTCTGCTCGGGGGTCAGGCGTCCCACGCGGCGGCGAGCGCCCCGGGCAGTCGGCGGCGGGTCGGCGGGGCTGGTGGAATCGGTGGGGCGGGAGGGTCGGGCGCGCGTCACGGGGCGAGTGTAGGGGCCGGGCGCCGCCCGCCCGCCCTCAGGTCTGGTCCGGGGAGGTGCCGGAGGACCCTGCCGTCGTCCATCTTCGCCGGGCCGGGGTTGACCACGGCCGTATCGCCCAGGAGCTGGTCCAGCTCCGTCGTGAGTAGGAGCCGGCCTCGCAGGTGTACGTCAGGATCACGGCGGTGGGCGTGCCGATCGTGGTGAAGGTCCGCACCCAGGTGGTGGCCCGGATGCCGACGCCCTTGTGGGTGTAGGTCGACTCGACCCGGACCATCTCGACGGCCTCGCCCGAGGGGCGGCTCCCTGATGTCCCGGGAGTCGCTCGTGGTGGACCGGACGTCGGTGTACCGGCTGCTCAGCGAGTCCTCCCACTGCCGGGCCAGGTCCTCGCTGTCGGCGCGATCGCCGTTGCCCGACGGGGAGAAGAGGTTCTGGCTGCTGACGTAGTTGCAGCTGCGGTCCTTGGTGAGCTGGTTGAGGCCGTCCTCGTCCTGGGACCGTCAGCTCCCCAGCCCTCGACGTCGGCCGGAAGCTCCAGTAGGCGGCGGCGCCGGGGTGCTCGACGCTCTGGCGCTCGGGCGGGCGCGGCGCGTCAGGGGCGTCGAGGGGAGGCGGGTGGGGGCGGATCCGCTCTGCCGGGTGGTGGACGGCACGTCCTGCACGGCGATGGGCTCGCCCCGCAGGCCGCGAGCGCCGGGACCGCCAGTCCGACGCAGGAGGAGGCCGGCCGCGCGTTCGCCGGCGGTGCGAGTCCTTGACGTGGGGCGGATTGGGTGCATGACGTGCCTCCGAGGGACGGGACGGCGGGCGACGGCGGGCGCGTGCGCCCGCCGTCGGCGGGACATGGCGACGGTAACCCCTGCCGCGGGCGCTGACCAGGGGAGTGCGGCGGGCGCCAGGCTGGTCCCATCATGACTGACATCGCCCCGTCCCGCCGCCGACCCGAGCCCGATCCGCGTGCGCTTCTGCCCTCGCCCACGGGCACCCCGCACGTCGGCATGGTCCGCACCTGCCTGTTCAACTGGGCCTGGGCCCGCCACACCGGCGGCACCTTCGTGTTCCGCATCGAGGACACCGACGCCGCCCGCGACTCCGAGGAGTCCCTGCGGCGATCCTGGACTCCCTGACCTGGCTCGGCCTGGACTGGGACGAGGGCGTGGGCAGGGGCGGCCCCCATGCGCCCTACCGCCAGTCCCAGCGCATGGACCTGTACCGGCGGGTCGCGGACGAGCTGCTGGAGGCCGGCTACCTGTACGAGTCCTTCTCCACCCCCGAGGAGGTCGAGGCCCGCCACCGCGCCGCCGGGCGCGACCCCAAGCTCGGCTACGACGGGTACGACCGCGACCTGACCGAAGCGCAGAGGGACGCCCTGCGCGCCGCCGGGCGCGAGCCGGTGCTGCGCATGCGCATGCCCGAGGAGGACATCACCTTCACCGACCTGGTGCGCGGCCCCATCACCTTCAGGGCCGGGTCCGTGCCCGACTACGTCGTCGTGCGCGCCGGCGGGGATCCCGCTCTACACGCTGGTCAACCCCGTCGACGACGCCGCCATGGGCATCACCCACGTGCTGCGCGGGGAGGACCTGCTGTCCTCCACGCCCCGTCAGATCGCCCTGTACCGCGCCCTGATCGCCATCGGCCGGGCGCGGGCCGTGCCCGAATTCGGCCACCTGCCCTACGTCATGGGCCAGGGCAACCGGAAGCTGTCCAAGCGCGATCCCCAGTCCAACCTCCTCATCCACCGCTACCGCGGCATGATCCCCGAGGGCCTGCTCAACTACCTGGCGCTGCTGGGCTGGTCCCTGTCCAAGGACCGCGACGTCTTCAGCCGCGAGGAGATGGTCGAGGCCTTCGACATCCATGACGTGGGCCCCAACCCGGCCCGCTTCGACCCCGTCAAGTGCGAGGCCATCAACGCCGAGCAGGTGCGGGCGCTGGAGGCGGCCGACTTCCGCGACCGCCTGGTGCCCCACCTCGCTGACGCCCCTGCCCGACCCGACGGGCAGGACGGCGCCGTCGCCCCTGGTCTCGGCGGCCTCCTTCGACGCCCTCACGGAGCGCGAGCAGGAGATCCTCACCGCCGCCGCCCCCCTCATCCAGACGCGCATCCAGCTGCTACGAGAGTGCCGGGACATGCTCGGCTTCCTCTTCGTCGACGACGCCGACCTCGTCGTGGACGACGCGGCCGTGGGCGGGCTCAAGGACTCCGCCCCGGCGGTTCTGACGCCGCCATCGGCGCCCTGGAGGGCCCGGGGGGCGCCGAGTGGACGACGTCGCGCCTGGAGGAGTCGCTGCGGGCGGCCATTGTGGACGGCCTGGGCATCAAGCCGCGCCTGGCCTTCGGGCCGCTGCGCGTGGCCGTCACCGGCCGGAGAGTCTCCCGCCCCTGTTCGAGTCCATGGAGATCCTGGGGGCGGACTCGACCCTGGCGCGCCTGCGCTCCCTGCGCGCGCACCTGGACTGAATCCCCCGCCCCCGGCGCCCGCGGCCCGCCCCCGGGAGAGTCGTCGGCGCCGCCCGGACCAGTCCGCGGCCCCGGCTCCCGGCCCCGCCCGCGCCTTCCTCCCGCCCCCTGCCCCGCGAGCAGGCGAGCGCAGCGAGCCGGGCGCACGAGTCCCGCCCCTCGCCCCCGGGGAGTCGATTGCTGATGTCACCTGGGCTCGCATCGTGCCAGGCGGGCTCGCAAGAATCGAGCACAGGCGGATTCCGTCGCGCTGAGCTCGCACGGCGCGAGGCGGGATGGACCATGTCGCGCTGAGCTCGCATTGCGCAAGCCTCGCCCCGGCCCGGGACCCGGAATCCCGTCGAACGGACCTGGAATATGCAAACCGGCTCGACCGCCCCGGGCTCCGACCGCCCTGGGCTCGGACCCCGCACCGGCCGCACCGGCCCGGGACCGGCGGGCACCCGGGCCGTGGAGACGGAGTTTGGCCGTGATGACGTGAATCGGGCGCGCGTTGTCAGGGACGGAGTCTCGTCGACGCGTCCGTGCAGGTTCTCGCCGAAGTGGTGCGGGTGATCGCCGCGACCAGCCGCTCGTCGACGCGCCCGTGCGGGTCCTCGTCCCGACGTCGGTGCGCTCTTCACCGTTCGTGTCGGTTTTGCGGGCGGGGATCGGCAGACCGGGTGCGCCCCGGCTCACAGGCACCGGCCGGGTCCGCGAGATCGTCGGGCGGGCGCCGAGATCGTAGCCCTGGTAGACGATCTCGCGGGTCAAGACACGTTTTCGAGGGTCGTCCGAAGATCTCGTGGACCCGGCCGGGACGGGCGGGACCGGGGCGCCAGTGGTCGATGGCGGCGATGCGGGTGGTGGGACCCGGCCGGGACGGGGCGGGGTCGGGGCCCGTGACGATCCCGGGGCACCGGCGCCGGCAAGGACGACGACGGACCCACGGCCCGGAGTGCCCGCCGGTCCCGGGCCGGTGCGGGGTCGAGCCCAGGGCGGTCGGAGCCCGGGGCGGTCGGAGCCGGTTTGCGTATCCAGGTCCGTTCGACGGGATTCCGGGTCCCGGGCCGGGTGGGCTGCGCACGCGAGCTCAGCGCGACATGGTCCATCCCGCCTCGCGCCGTGCGAGCTCAGCGCGACGGAATCCGCCTGCGCTCGATTCTTGCGAGCCCGCCTGGCACGATGCGAGCCCAGGTGACATCACCGAATCGACTCCCCGAGGGCGGGGCGGGGCGGGAGGAAGGCGCAGGCGGGGGCGGGGCGGGGAGACTCTCCGCCGGTGACGGCCACGCGCAGCGGCCCGAAAAGGCCAGACGCGGGACGGGGCCGCGGACGACCGGGCCCGAACCCGCCGGCACCGCCGCGCCGATCCCCGGCCTCCGGGCCACCGCCGCCGTCTCCGGTGAGGAGGGCTCACTGCCCCATGGCGCCGGCGCTCAGCCCTCGATGCGGATGCCGGAGAGGACCTCGTGCCACTGGTCCGGACTCATCTGATCGCCGTCGACGCACATGAGCAGGGCGGCGAGTTGAGCCCGGCGGCGCCCACGGCGCGCGCGAAGCGGTAGCCGGTCACGGCGGTGGCGCCGTCGGCCCAGGTGTAGGTCCCGGTGTAGGTGATGTTGTAGCCCTCCATCGTGCCGCCGTCGTCGCGGACCAGGGAGACCTTCTCGCGGGAGGTTTCGGTGAAGGAGCTCACGTTCGCATCGCCGGCCCCCGCCAGGCTCGAGCTCTTCTCGTCGTCCGAGCGGGAGGACAGGTGGGTCGTCTCGCTGATGTCGCGGACGATGAAGCCGATGCACTGGCCGGAGTAGGTGCGGTAGCCTCGAGATTGCCCCGGGAGGTGATGGCGTCTGGTTGGTCACCGAGTCGTCCTGGTACCAGTAGTCCCAGTTCTCGTTGTAGAACTTCAGGCTCGGCGCGGTCCAGGGGGTCGGGGCGGCGGTGGGGCGCTCGTGGTCGGGGCGGCGGAGGGCGCCGCCGACGTCGCCCCGGGCGACGGCTGGTCAGTGCGCCGGCTCACGATGGGGGCCGCGGGGCGCGGACGGCGACGGGGCGGAGGACCGGGTCTGCTCCGAGTCGTCGGAGCCCTCGGACTGGGTGAGCCGCGATCGATGATGCACGCGCTCAGGGCGAGGCAGACGGCGAGGCACAGGCCGGCGGCGAGGGCGGGCACGGCGCGGCGCGGAGGAATCTGTGCATGACGGCCTCCGGGGTCGGGGCGGGTCGCCCGTCATCGGGCGGCTGGGGCAGTCTACGGGTGCCGCGCCCCTCCGGCACGGGTACTTGTGTCCGCACTCACGCGTCCGGGATTTGTGGGGCGGGGGCGCCGCCGTGTAGATTACCTTCCGCTGCTCCGGACGGTTGCGCCCGGTGACGCGCCGACCAGTGGGGTATGGTGTAATTGGCAACACAGGTGATTCTGGTTCATCCATTCTAGGTTCGAGTCCTGGTACCCCCAGCGGTAGGGCGAAGGGATATTCGGGCCGGTGTTATCCGGCCGGGATTCCCGCCCGCCACAAGTGAATCACGAGGCCCCGTTCGTCTAGCGGCCCAGGACACCGCCCTCTCACGGCGGCAGCACCGGTTCAAATCCGGTACGGGGTACAGCCGCGCCCTGCGTGGCGCGGCCCGGATGCGCTCCGCCGCCCGTTCGTCTAGCGGCCCAGGACACCGCCCTCTCACGGCGGCAGCACCGGTTCAAATCCGGTACAGGGTACTCACGGCCCGGTCGCCCCGCGCGACCGGGTTTACGCCCTTTGATGCCTATACACTGCGCGCGTGAAGAACTTCCCCGCACTCCAGGCCACCCGGTCCCCATCCCCGACGGTGCGATGCGCATCACCCCGCTCGGGGACTGGGCGAGGTCGGGCGCAACATGACCGTCTACGAGGTGGACGGCAAGCTCCTCATCATCGACTGCGGCGTTCTGTTCCCCGAGGAGGACCAGCCCGGCGTCGACCTCATCCTCCCCGACTTCTCCTCCATCGAGGACCGCATGGACGACGTCGTCGCCCTGGTCCTCACCCACGGGCACGAGGACCACATCGGCGGGCGTCCCCTACCCGCTGCGCCTGCGCGAGAACATCCCCTGGTGGGCTCCGACCTCACCCTCGCCTTCGTCGACGCCAAGCTCAGGGAGCACCGCATCCGCCCGGTGCTCGACGTCGTCCACGAGCACGAGCGCGTGACCTACGGCCCCTTCGACCTGGAGTTCGTGGCCGTCAACCACTCCATCCCCGACGCCATGGCCGTCTTCGTGCGCACCGCGGCCGGCAGCGTCCTGGCCACCGGCGACTTCAAGATGGACTCCCTGCCCATCGACGGGCGCATCACGGACCTGCGGTCCTTCGCCCGCTTCGCCGACGAGGGCGTCGACCTGTTCTGCGTCGACTCCACCAACGCCGAGGTCCCCGGCATGATCGGCCACGAGTACCAGATCGGCGCCGTGCTCGACGGCGTCTTCGCCGAGTCCGACCAGCAGATCATCGTCGCCTCCTTCGCCCAGCCACGTCCACCGCGTCCAGCAGGTCCTCGACGCCGCCGCCGATCACGGGCGGCGCGTGGCCCTGGTGGGCGCTCCATGGTGCGCAACATGGGCATCGCCGCGCGAGAGGGCCACCTGAAGGTCCCCGACGGCGTCCTGGTCGACGCCCGCGACATCACCGCCCTGCCCCGCACGAGCGCGTCCTCATGGTCACCGGGTCCCAGGGCGAGCCCATGGCGGCCCTGTCCCGCATGGCCCACGGGGAGCACCGCACCATCACCGTCGAGCCTGGGGACACGGTCATCTTCGCCTCCTCGCTCATCCCCGGCAACGAGAACTCCGTCTACCGGGTCATCAACCAGCTCATGCGGCTGGGCGCCCGCGTGGTCCACCAGGGCAATGCCCGGGTGCACGTGTCCGGGCACGCCTCGAGCGAGGAGCTGCTGCACGTGTACAACATCGTCTCCCCGCGCAACGTCATGCCCATCCACGGCGAGATCCGCCACCTGGTGGCCAACGGGGCCCTGGCGGTCAAGACCGGGGTGGCGCCGGAGAACGTGGTCCTGTGCGAGGACGGCGTGACCGTGGACCTGCTGCGCGGGCGCGCGCGCATCTCCGGGCAGGTCCCCTGCGGCTACGTCTACGTCGACGGCTCCTCCGTCGGCGAGATCGACGAGACCGAGCTCAAGGACCGGCGCATCCTGGCGGAGGAGGGCTTCGTGTCCGTCTACGCCGTCGTCGAGACCAAGACCGGCACCATCCTGGCCGGCCCGGACATCCAGGCCCGCGGGTGGCCGAGGACGACTCCGTCTTCGACGAGGTCCTCCCGAGGTCACCGACGTCCTCCAGGCCGCCCTGGACAAGGGCCACGCCGACGCCCACTCCCTCCAGCAGGTCATGCGCCGCGCGCTCGGGCGCTTCGTGGGCCGGCGGCTGCGGCGCCGGCCCATGATCGTGCCCGTCGTCATCGAGGCATGAGCGGCCCGACGCCGACGACCGCCATGCGCCGCCGCCCCGCCTGCTTCATCTCCACCGGCTCGGTCCTCATCGACCTGCCCCGCACGTCGACCACGTCCCCGTCTCGGGGGAGCCGTCACCGCCGTCTCCTCCGGCCCCCGCCGTCGGCGGCGGCTACACGGTCGTGTCCGCCGTCGCCCGCCAGGGGCTGCCGGCGGCCCTGGCGGCCACGCTGGGCACCGGCCCCAACTCCTCCCAGGTGCGCCAGGCCATGATGCTCGACGGCGTCGAGCTCGTCGTCGAGGAGCTCGTGGGGGACATCGGCACCCTGCACCACCTCATCGAGCCCTCCGGGCGCCGCTCCTTCATCACCACCGAGGGCGTGGAGGCCGAGCCCCAGATCGAGGACCTCGAGCACCTCGAGCTCGTCGGGGGCGACTGGGTCTACGCCACCGGCTACGACCTGGTCCACCCCAGCTCCTCGGCCGTCCTGAGCGCGTGGCTGCTGCGCCTGCCCCAGGACGTGGGGCTCATCGTCGACCTCGGCCCCGTCCAGGCCGAGATGGGCGACGACCTGCTGCGGGCGGTGCTGGCGCAGCACCCCTGCTGACCGGCAACCACCTGGAGATGACCCGGCTCATCGAGCGCCTGGGCAGCCCTGGGCGCTGCGCCGCGCGGCGCCCCGGGCCCTGATCGTGCGGCGCACCGGGGTCCACGGCTGCGAGCTGTGGACCGTGGAGGGCGAGACATCGAGGTCCCTGGCTTCGCCCGCGACGTCGTCGACACCACGGGGGCCGGGGACACCCACACCGGGGTGCTCGTGGCCGGCCTCATGGACGGGCTCGACGTCGTCGCCGCGGCCCGGCGCGCCAACGCCGCCGCCGCCGAGGCCGTCTCGCGGCTCGGACCGGCCCGGGCGCCGCGCCGCGACGAGATCGACGCCCTGGTCGCCGGGCCGTGACGCGCCGCGGCGGGGCGCGCCGGCGGGAGGCGGCGTGGCATTTCCCTGCGGGGCGGGCGAAGGCTGGCGTCGGATCCATCATGGCCTCGCACCACCACCCCTCCGGCTCGCCCTGCGGCAACGGCCGGCGCTCGCGCGCCGGCGGGTCGTCCGCGCCCGAGTCCCAGGACGACGTCCCCCAGGCCGCTACCGGCGCACCGGCTGGGCCTTCCTCATCCTCGCCCTCGCCGTGGTCACGGGGCTGCGCGAGTGGTTCGGCGTGTCCGGCGTGGCCGAGGGGCTGCTCCACCACATAGCGGCCGGCCCCGTCGGCGTCCTGGGCCTGGTCGTCCCGCTGCTGCTGGGCGCCCTGGGCGTGGCCATGCTGCGCGTGACCCGCTTCGCCGGGTGCACGTGCGCATAGCGGTGGGCGCCCTGGGCGTCCTGGCGGGCGTGACCGGGATCATCCAGGTCGCGGCGGGCAACCCTCCCCGGGCAGGGGCGTCGACGCCATCGAGGGCGCCGGGGGGCTGCTCGGCTGGATCGTCGGCTACCCCCTGGCGGTCCTGTTCTCCTCCGTGGGCGCCGTCATCCTGTTCATCCTCCCTCATCGTCTCTCCTCCTGGTCCCTGTCCGGGCTGACCGTGGCCGACGTGCGCGAGCGCCTCGCCCGGGCGGGACGGGACGCCGACGCCGACGGGGAGGCCGACTCTCGCCCTGCGCCTGCTCGACCGCCTCGCGCGGCGCCCGGTCGCCGAAGGAGGGGCGGGCGCCGCCTGACTCCTACGACGGCGACGAGCCTTCCGCTCCTCCCTGGAGACCGACGCAGCCCGCCCGCGCGGCAACGGGCGGCGCAAGCGCCCACCTCGCCCGTCGCCCCCACACGCCGCTTCGACGCGCGCCGACGGCGCCGCCCCGTTCGACGAGCACGCCGAGGACTCGCGGCCCACCTTCGTCCTGCCCGGGCCCGCCGCCGACGGCGCCGCCCCGCCCGACGAGCGGCTCCCGCGCGGCCCGCCGCGCCGCGCCGCCCCTCGGCGGAGCCCGGCCGAGATCGCAGGGAGGCGGGCCCCTCGCCCGCCGAGGCCGGGCGCCGCCGCGATGACCGCGGGGCCCGTGGAGCTGCCCTGACGGCACCTCCTACGTCCTGCCCGGCGACGACCTCCTTCAGCCCGGCCCCGGGCACGCCACCCGCACCGAGGCCAACGACGCCATCGTGGTCAGGCTCCAGGACGTCTTCGCCGAGTTCAACGTCGACGCCACCGTCACCGGCTACACCCGCGGCCCCCAGGTCACCCGCTACGAGGTCCACCTGGGCCGGGGCGTCAACGTCTCGCGCGTGACCGGCCAGGCCAAGAACATCGCCTACGCGGTGGGCAGCGACGAGATCCGGCTGCTGACCCCCATCCCGGGCAAGAGCGCCATCGGCGTGGAGATCCCCAACTCCGACCGCGAGATGGTCAAGCTCGGCGACGTCCTGCGCTCGGGGGCCGCCGAAGCAGACCCACCCGCTGGTGGTGGGCCTGGGCAAGAACGTCGAGGGCGACTACGTGGTGACCAACCTCGCCAAGACCCCGCACCTGCTCGTGGCCGGGCAGACCGGCTCGGGCAAGTCCTCCTTCGTCAACTCCATGATCACCTCCATCATGATGCGGGCCACGCCGCAGGAGGTGCGCATGGTGCTAGTGGACCCCTAGCGCGTGGAGCTGACCGTCTCACGAGGGCATCCCCACCTCATCACCCCCATCATCACTCGCCGAAGAAGGCCGCCGAGGCCCTGAGTGGGTGGTGCGCGAGATGGACGCCCGCTACGACGACCTGGCCTCCTTCGGCTTCAAGCACATCGACGACTTCAACAAGGCGGTGCGCGCGGCGAGGTCCGGCCGCTGCCCGGCTCCCAGCGAGTCCTCAGCCCCTACCCCTACCTGCTCGTCGTCGTCGACGAGCTGGCCGACCTCATGATGACGGCCCCCAAGGACGTGGAGGCCTCCATCCAGCGCATCACCCAGCTGGCCCGCGCCGCCCGGCATCCACCTGGTGCTGGCCACCCAGCGCCCGTGGCGCAGGTGGTCACGGGCCCTGATCAAGTCCAACGTGCCCCTCCCGCCTGGCCTTCGCCACCGCCTCCCAGCTGGACTCGCGCGTCATCCTCGACCAGAACGGCGCCGAGACCCTCACCGGCCAGGGCGACGCCCTCTACCTGGGGCCGGGCGCCTCCACCCCGGTGCGCATCCAGGGCTCGTGGGTCACCGAGTCCGAGATCCGCGCCGTGGTCGACCACGTCAAGGCCCAGCTGACCCCCGAGTACCGCGAGGACGTGGTCGTCCCCGGAGGTCAAGAAGCAGATCGACGAGGAGATCGGCGACGACATGGACCTGCTCCTGCAGGCCGCCGAGCTCATCATCTCCAGCCAGTTCGGCTCGACCTCCATGCTCCAGCGCAAGCTGCGGGTCGGCTTCGCCAGGCGGGCCGGCCCATGGACCTGCTCGAGACCCGCCAGGTCGTGGGGCCCTCCGAGGGCTCCAAGGCCCGCGACGTCCTGGTCGCCCCGAGCAGCTTGAGGGAGACGCTGGCCTGGATCAGGGCGGGGCGCGGCCCCCGGCGACGACGGGCGCCCGCCGTGGCCACCCCGCCGCGGTGGCCGAGCCCGTCACCGCCGCCACCGCGGTCTCGCCCTCCAGCGCGGTCACGCCCGAGCTGGCCGCCGGGGACTACGACCCGGATCCTGGCGGGGGCCGTCCGACGACGGGGACCCGGACGAGGACGCCTGGAGCCTGACCGGCCGCGGCGCCTCCTGGTGAGCCGGGCCGGCGGCCTGGGCAACGGCGGGACGCGGGGCCGGACTCCCGGCGCCCCTTGGGCGGGAGGCGCGGCCCCTGCCGCAACCCGCTGCTCGGATCCGTCGCCTCCCTGAGGCGGGTGCGAGGTCAGCCCCGGGGCCGGGCGACGGGGCGTCCCCGCTCGGCGCGGGCGGGTCGTCGGTGAGGGTCTGGGCGTTGACGACGTCGGTCACGGCCCGCCAGCGGTGGTCGATCTCCTCGGCGGACAGGGTCGCGCCCTCGGGCGCCCGCCCCTGCTGCGCCGCGGCGAGGTCGACCAGCCGGTGGCCGCCGCCGAGGTCCACCGTGAAGGGTGCAGTGCAGGGCCTCGACGCCCGCGCTGCGGGTCCCGTCCGCGTCCTGCGTCACGACGACGTCGACCCACACGAACAGGCCGACGCTCACCAGGACGGTGCCCAGCTCCTCGGACTGGTTGGAGATGAAATTGCCGGCCGAGTAGGACACCCACATGCCCCGTCCGCCCGGCCCGCCGGGCAGCAGCTCGTTGGTCTCGGGCACGTGCGGGTGGGCGCCGAAGAGGACGTCGACCTGGCCGGTCTGCGCGACCGCCCGGGCGAACTCGGTCTGCTCGGGCACCGGGTCGGTGGAGTACTCCTCGCCGAGCTGGGTGTGCAGGACGACGACGTCGGCGCCCGCCTCGCGCGCGGCGCGGGCCTGGGCCTCGACCCAGGCGACGTCGTTGAGGTTGACGGCCCAGTCGGGGTCGGCGCTGAATCCGTTGAGGCCGTAGGTGGTCGACAGCTGGGCGACCGTGACGGTCATGCCGCCCCGGGTCAGCTCGTAGAGCTGGTAGGGGGCGGCCGCCTCGGCCTGGGTCCGGTTGGTGCCCGAGTAGCCCATGGAGTCGGCCCGCAGCGCGTCCGCCGTGGCGACGACCCCGTCGAAGCCCTGGTCCCAGGAGTGGTTGGAGGCGGTGGCGCAGCCGTCCCAGCCGGAGCGGGACAGGGCGTCGACCACGGCGGTGGTGGAGCCGAACACCGGGTATCCCGAGGGCACGCCGTCGGGGGCCACGGGCACCTCCATGCCGCACAGGGCCAGGTCGACGCCCTCGGACCAGGGCCGGGCGGCGGCGATGAGCGGCTCGATGTCGCCGCCGCCGCCGGCGGTGTCGTCCATGACGGGCATGTGGGTCAGGACGTCGCCGGCGTAGCCGATGGTGAAGCGGGCCTCGGCCGGCGCGGCGGAGGGCGTCGGCGACGGGCGGCGCCGGTGGCGGCGCCCGCCGCGTCGGGGCTCGCGGAGGCGGGCCGCGCCGGTCGCGGCGCCGCGATCGAGCAGCAGGAAGGCCGTGACGGCCAGGGCGAGGCATATCACGAGGAGGGCGACGAGGGCACCGGCCTCCCTCGGGGCGCGGGCGGCGGAGGCGTTGCGGCGGCGGGGATGTCGACGTTGGCACGCCCCAGGGTTAGGGGCATGATCACGTCCGCCGCCAGGGTTCCGCCGCCCGTCCCCCGGGCGTGAGCGGCGGGCGGGTCGGTGTCCGCTCGGGCGGGGGGAGATCATCTGAGGCTGGGGGCGATGAACAGTAGGACGACGTCGCCCGGCCCCCGGCCGCGGTCGCGGGGCGCCAGCGAGGCCACCGCTCAATATCGCCAACGCCCTCACCGTGGTGCGCCTGGTGCTCGTCCCCGTCTTCATCTGGCTCATGTTCCGGTCCCGGCGACGCCGTGCGCCTGGCCGCCGCGCTCGTCTTCGCGCTCGCCGCGGCCACCGACCGGCTCGACGGCCAGCTCGCCCGCTCGCGCAACCTCGTCACTAGCTTCGGCAAGATCGCCGACCCCATCGCCGACAAGGCCCTGACCCTGTCCGCCTTCGTCCCGCTGTCGGTGGCCGGGCGCCTGTGGTGGTGGGTCACCGTGCTCATCATCGTGCGCGAGCTGGGCATCACCCTCATGCGCTTCGTCATGCTGCGCCGGGCCGTCATGGCCGCCTCGAGGGGCAAGCTCAAGACCGCCCTCCAGGTCACCGGGATCTTCGGGCTGCTCGTGCCCTGGGCCGCGTTCGTCCCCCCCGCCCCGGCGACGGCGCTCGACCTGGCCGCCTACGCCCTGGTCGGCTCGGCCCTCGTCGTCACGCTCGTCACGGGCGCGGACTACGTCCTCAAGGCCCTGCGCCTGTCGCGCGCCGACGCCCGGGGCGTCCGTGAGCAGGGCCGCGCCGGAGTCCTCGACCCTGGTCGAGGCGGCCCGCTGCCTGCTGAGCGCGGCGCAGGAGCGGGCCTGACCATCGCCGTCGCCGAGTCCCTGACCGGGAGGGGTCGTCTCGGCGCTGGTGGGCGTGCCCGGGGCCTCGGCGGTCGTCGTCGGCGGGGTGGTCGCCTACGCCACCCGCATCAAGGCCGAGCTGCTCGGCGTGGACGCCGAACGGCTCGCGCGCACCGGCCCGGTCGACGGGGAGGTCGCCGAGCAGATGGCGCAGGGCGTGGCCCGCCTCGCAGGCGCCGACCTCGGCCTGGCCACGACCGGGGTGGCCGCCCCGGGCCCGCCGACGGGCACCCGGCCGGGACCGTGACGTGGCCGTCGCCTCGCCCTGGGGGACGGTGCGCCGCCGCCTGAGCCTGGAGGGGACCGCTCCGCCGTGCGCGAGGGGGCGACGACGGCGGTGCTGGCGCTGGCCGTCGGCCTGCTCGACGCCTCCGCGGACCGCTGAGGGCCGCCGCCCACGAGCGGGATCACAGCGCGCTCACGAATCGATTCAAGGTTTCTCTCAGAATCGCGGGCCAGGATCGCCACAACGTCACCGCGGGGCCCGTCCCCAGGAAACCCCGTGGGGCGGGAATGAAACTCAGCAGCGATTGGTTGTGCCACACGATGAACAACGCGACTCACCCCCGCACCACCCGTCCTGCGCGTTCGGCCAGCAGGATGCCGGCGCGCAAGTCCTCCGCGGCAACGTACGGTTCAGCTGTGGACACCACGAAGCACGAGAACGTCCTCCTGCGCCGCGAGATCGGCGAGGTCCTGCGCTCCGTCCGCCAGCACCAGGGGCGCACCCTGCGCGAGGTGTCCTCGCAGGCCCGCGTCTCCCTGGGCTACCTCTCCGAGGTCGAGCGCGGGTCAGAAGGAGGCCTCCTCCGAGGCTCCTCGCCTCCATCTGCCAGGCCCTCAACGCGCCGCTGTCGGTGGTGCTGCGCGAGTGTCCGATCGCATCGCCCCTGGCCGAGGCGCTGACCATCCCGGACACGGTTCAGATGAGCTCATCCGTCAGCAGCAGGGCGCCATGCGCTGAAAGGCTCTCTCGCCCGCCCCGCCCCCGGAGCCGCCTCATGCGGTTCCGGGGGCGGGCGACGTGGACAGTGGATCGGTGAAGCACCTCGAGTTCTGGCGCGCCGTCGAGACCGTCACGGATCGGCCCACGGCCGCTCCCTCGCCCAGGACCTCGTCCTGCCCGGCCTGGGGGCCACCTGCGCCGAGGGCGCTGGCCCTGCGGGAGGCTCCCCGCCGGGTGTGGGACGCCCTGTGCGATGAGATGAACGCCACCGAGGCCGACCGCTGGGCCTACGCGCCGATCCGCGCCGGCGGGTCCCCGCGGCGCTGAGGGCGCTGAGGGCGACGAGACTGCCGACGGCGCCGGGAGGGCGCGCGGGCGGCCCCCGACGGCGCCGGCGCGGCAGCTGGGGAGCGCCCGCGGGCGCGATGGCGACACGCCGTCGCGCCCGCTTGCCCATCGAACAGGTGTACGACTATCGTCGTCCCCAGACGACCCCGCCGGCCCGACCCTCCAGAGGGCTCTGGCCACCGCCGGTGAAACATGTCAGTGGTCCGGCATACCGTCGTCAGCGGGCCCCGGAGAGGGACCCCGCCAACCAGGACCAGCCCAGCCGCCGCGGCGACGAGCCGCCCGGACCGGAGGTAGACCAATGTCTGCAGCCACCCAGACCCAGGACCGCTCCAAGGCCCTGGCCACCGCCCTGACCCAGATCGACAAGGCCTTCGGCAAGGGCTCGATCATGCGCCTGGGCGATGACATCCGCCCGCCCGGTGGCCGTCATCCCCACCGGGTCGGTCGCCTGGACATCGCCCTGGGCATCGGCGGCCTGCCCGCGGGGCGCATCGTCGAGATCTTCGGGCCGGAGTCCTCCGGCAAGACCACCGTGGCCCTGCACGCCGTCGCCAGCGCCCAGAGGGCGGCGGCAACGCCACCTTCATCGACGCCGAGCACGCCCTCGACCCCGGTCTACGCCAAGGCCCTGGGCGTGGACACCGACAACCTCCTGGTCTCCCAGCCGGACACCGGCGAGCAGGCCCTGGAGATCGCGGACATGCTCATCCGCTCCGGCGGCCTGGACATCATCGTCATCGACTCCGTGGCGGCCCTGGTCCCCAAGGCGGAGATCGAGGGGGAGATGGGCGACTCCCACGTCGGCCTCCAGGCCCGCCTCATGAGCCAGGCGCTGCGCAAGATCACCGGGGCGCTGTCCTCGACGGGCACCACCGCCATCTTCATCAACCAGCTGCGCGAGAAGATCGGCGTCTTCTTCGGCAACCCGGAGACCACCACCGGCGGCAAGGCCCTGAAGTTCTACGCCAGCGTGCGCATCGACGTGCGCCGCGCCCAGACCCTCAGGACGGGGACCAGCCGGTGGGCAACCGCACCAAGGCCAAGGTCGTCAAGAACAAGATGGCCCCGCCCTTCAAGCAGGCCGAGTTCGACATCCTCTACGGCCAGGGCATCTCCCGCGAGGGGGGCCTGCTGGACCTGGGCGTGGAGAACGGGATCGTCCGCAAGTCGGGGTCCTGGTACACCTACGGGTCCGACCAGCTCGGCCAGGGCAAGGAGAACGCCCGCACCTTCCTCAAGGACAACCCCGAGCTCGCCAGCGAGATCGAGACCAAGATCCTGGCCGCCCTGGGCATCGGCGAGGCCGGGCGCCGGGCCCGGGAGGAGCCGCCGCCGCCGAGGCCGAGGCCGCCCTGAGGCCGCCGCCCGGGCGGAGGCCAAAGCGCCCGCCAAGCCCGCCCCCGCCAGGTCCCTCCAAGTCCGGCTCGGCCAAGTCCGCCTCCGGCGGGCTCGGCTGCACGGGCCCGGCGGAGGACGCGGGCAAGGGCAAGGAGGGCGAGAAGACCGGCGCCCTGGACATCGACGCCGCCTTCGGCGAGGACGCCGCGACTTCTGATGCCCTGGCTCACGCCCGACGAGCACACCCGGCGGGTCGAGGCGGCCCGGGACATCGCCCTGCGCCGCCTCGACCGCTGCGCCGCGCCGCGCGCCGTCCTGGCCCGGACGCTGGAGCGCCGGGGCGTCGACCCGCGCGTCGCCCAGGGAGGCCCTCGACCGCCTCGAGGCCGCCGGCGTCGTCGACGATCGCGCCTACGCCGCCGCGCTGGCGCGCACCCGCTTCGCCGAGAAGGGCGCCGCCCGGCGCGCCATCGCCGAGGAGCTGGAGCGCAAGGGCGTGGGCGAGGGCGATCCGGGGCGGCGCTGGCCCAGGTCGACGACGAGGCCGAGGCCGCCGCGGCCCTGGCCCTGGCCCGCAGGGAAGCTCGCCTCCACCCGGGGCTGGAGCCCCGCGGTCCGCCGCCGCCGCGCCCTGGCGCTGCTGGGCCGCAAGGGCTACCCGGCCCAGGCGGCCGCCGACGCCGTCGACGCCGCCATCGCCGAGAGTCCTGAGGCCGGGGCCCCGAGGGGCGCGGCCGCGGCGGGCGGCCGGGGAGGGCCCCAGCCGCCCCTGACGGCGCCGGGAGGGTCTCAGGCCTCCCGCCGTCGTCGTCGGCGGCGTCCAGGGCGGCGCGCACGCGCTGGTGCGCGGCCCAGATCTCCTCAGGGCAGGCCGTCGAACTGGGCGAGGTGCTCCTCGACGCAGGGCCATCTCCCGGCGCCAGCGCTCGACGTCGATCGTCAGCAGGCGCTCCAGGTCGGCGCGCTCGCCCTCGAAGCCGTCCAGGTCGAGCTCCTCGACGCGCGGGACCAGGCCCACCGGGGTGGGCGATCCTGGGCGCGGCCCTCCTTGACGTCGATGAGCCACAGCAGGGGCCTGCAGGTTCTCCCCGTAGCCCGGGCCACAGGAAGCGGCCGTCGTCGGGGTCGCGCTGGAACCAGTTGACGTGGGCGAAGATCGGCCGGTGCTCGGCGGGGACCCAGCACGTCGAGCCAGTGGCGGGCGTAGGCGCCCTCGGGGAAGGACATGAAGGGCCGCATGGACATGGGGTCGTGGCGCAGGCGCCCCTCGGTGCCCTCCGCGGCGAAGGTCGCCTCGGCGCCCAGCGTCAGGCCGTCGTAGACGCCCTCGGCCAGGTCCGTGATGGCGCGGATGAGGGGCTCGCGGTCGCGGCAGCGCCCGCCGAAGATGATGGCGTCGATGGGCACGCCCTCGCTCCGCTCGTAGTCCCGGGCGATATTGGGCACCACGGACAGGCGGGCGGTGAAGCGCGAGTTCTTCTGGCTCCACAGGTCGGCGTCGGCCCCCTGAGCGCCGATGGTCGGCGGGACGGTCGGAGATGAGCTCGTCCCGCCAGTCGCGCCAGCCGGTGACGTCGTCCGGGTAGTCGGGGGTCTTGCCCTCCCACCACAGCTCCCCGGTCTCCTCGTGGCGGGCGACGTTGACGAACAGGGTGCCGGTGCCCTCGGCGACCGCCCTCATGGCGTTGGGGTTGGACTCCCAGTTGGTGTCCTTGGCCACCCCGAAGGTCCCGTACTCGGGGTTCATGCCGTAGACGCGCCCGTCGGCCTCGTCCACGCGCAGCCACACGATGTCGTCGCCGTAGAACTCGACCTCGTAGCGCTCGCCCAGGGCGGCCGGCGGGCGCATCATGGCCAGGTTCGTCTTGCCCGAGGCCGAGGGCATGCCGCCGCAGACGTGGTAGGTGCGGCCGGTGACCCGGTCGCGGATGCCGATGAGCATGAACTGCTCGCCCATGAACCGGCCCGAGGCCCAGCCGTCGTAGGAGGCCTGGCGCAGGCCGTGGGCGATCTTGCCCAGCAGGGCGTTGCCGCCGTAGGCCGAGCCGAAGTGCAGGATCGTGCGCTCGTCGGCGATGGTGGCGAACAGCCGCCTGTCGTCGGCGGTGCCCTGCCCCATGGCGTCGAGGTCCCCGGTGGCGTGGACGGCGCGCACGAAGAAGCCGGGGTCGTCCAGGCCGTTGAGGTGGCCCGCCCCCACGCGGGCCATGCGCAGCATCTGCAGGACGACGACGCGGTTGTCGGAGAGCTGGACGCCGACGGCCCAGCGGGCCAGCGGCGAGCCGGGAGGGGCCATGAGGTAGGGCACGACGTACATGGTCCGGCCCGCCATGGCGCCGCTCATGCGCTCGATCTGCTGGGCGCGCACCTCGTCGGCGTCGCGCCAGTTGTTGTACACGCCCCGGTGGGCGGGGTCGTGGGTGGCACGACCGTGCGCTCCTCGGGCGGGCGGTGTCCCCGGGGTGGGAGTGGGCCAGGTAGCGGTCGCGGCCCGCCTCGACGATCTCCCCGGCCTCCAGGGCCTCGGCGAGCAGGCGCTCGTCGGCGTCGGCGTCGACGACCTCGATGCGGTCGGGGGTGAGGATGCGGGCCCACTCGGCGACAGATTCGTGGACATGGGGGTTGGTCAGACCGGCCCTCGCGAGGATCGCGGAGGAGTACGTCATGGCGGCTCAATCGTCGGGCGGGGCCCCGTGGGCGACGGCGCCGCCCGGGTCCGGAAGGCCCCTGCGGCGAGCATAGAAGAAAGTTCGCATATGCGAAACTCTGGGAATTACATGTGGAAGCGCTGGGAATATGGTGCGGATGCTGACCGTTCGAGGGGCCGACCGCCCGCCGGGGCGAGCGGGATGTCGGGCGACGGCGCCGGCGTCCGTCCTCGCGCCGGGGCGGGGATACCTTGCGGCCATGGAATCCCGCTCCGGTCTGCGCGACCTGTGGTCGACCTCCGGCCTGGACCGGACCGCCGCCTTCTCCGACGCGGTCCTCGCCATTGCCATGACGATCCTGGTGCTGGACCTCAAGGCGCCCCGACGTGGCCGGGCGCCGCGAGTACGACGCCGCCGTCCTGGCCGCCCTGCCCCGCCCGCGTTTCCGCCCACGGTCGATTCGGTGATGTCACCTGGGCTGCATTGCCAGGTGGGCTCGCCGATCGGGCTGAGGCGGATTCCGTCGCGCTGGACTCGCACGGCGCGGTGGGGCAGACCGTGTCGCGCTGAGCTCGCATTACGCGCCGGACAGGTCCCGCCCGGGATTTCGTTGAGCTGATCTAGGGATCGCACGCCAGTTCCGGGTCTGCGCCAGCCCGGGAGTCGGCCCAGGCGCCGTGGCCGTCGTCGCGCCCGGTCCCGGTTCCCTCGCTGGCCTGACCCGCGCCCGGCCGGGGCCGCGGCGGAGTGCTCGCGTTTCTCGGACCGTAGTTTTTGGTGGTCTCAGGCCGCGTGTTTGCGGCTTCTCAGCCCGTGTCGACCTCGTTGGTGCGGCAGCGAGGCGTTGAGTGGAGCCGTGTGGATTGTAGGTCAGTTCGATCCAGAGGCAACATCGTTGATGGCCTTTTCTCGTGTAAGGGTACACCATGCGGTGGACGCGTTCGTTCTTCACAGGGTGGCGTTGAATGATTCGGCCCCAGGCGTTGTCCCCAGCACACTCCCGTGCGGCCTACGGGCGGATCTTGTAGTGTCTCAGGTGCGGGCAGTTGCCTTGAGAGTGTACTGGCTGCCCCGGTCGGAGTGGAAGATCGTGACGTTCTTCTGGTAGGGAACGGCGCACGGCATATCGATGGCGTCGCAGACGGGTCAGTTCTCATGTTGTCGGCCATGGCGTAGCCGATGACCTTCTTGGTGCAGCAGTCCAGGACGGTGGCCAGGTACACGAACCCGACCCACGTGCGGATGTACGTGATGTCCCCGACCCATTTGAGGTCCGGGGTCCGGGCGGGTGAAGTCCCGGCCCACGAGGTCGGGGCGGGTGTCGATGTCGTCGGCGGGGACGGTGGTGCGGACCTTCCGGCGCAGTTTGCGCTCTCAGCTCCTTCTCGCGCATGATGGAGCGGACCGTGTCCGCCGAGATCGTCACGCCCTTGCGGTGCGGTGCGGCGGTGACGCGCCGGTACCCGTGGGTCATGTCCGGAGCGTTGAACTCGGATTCGACCATCAGGGTCAACTCCTCCTTCTGACCTTCGTGGCGGAGTCGGGCCGGCCGAGCCAGTCGTAGTATCCGGACTTTGGACTCCGACCAGCTTGCGACATGGATGCGACTGGGCGGTTGCCTTCGCGGCGGATGAGCTCGTAGCGCTCGCTCACCGACGTTCTTTCAGCGAAGGCCGCTGCTTTTCTCAGAACTCGTTCTCCGCCCGCAGCCTGGCGATCTCGGCCGATCGGCGGCTTCGGGGTCCTGGGCCTCGGCGTCCTTCCTCCTGCGCTTGGTCGACCCAGACCCCCACGGTCTGCGGAACCAGGTCGTGGAGGCGGCCACGGACGCGATCGATGCGCTCCTTCTCCAGGATCTCGCGAACGACCTGCCTCGCCAGACTCATCGGAGCATTTGCTCCTGGTCATGAACCTCATCCTATCCTGTCACGGGAAGAAATCCCTCCCAAGTCCAGAGGACCTGCTCACTCAGAGTTCACCGACGCCGAGGGCGATATTTCACGCACAGGTGCGGCGGCGATGAGCTCATGGACGTCGGGCGGCGGCGCTGTCCGAGATATTCCTGCACGGGTGCGGCGGATGAGACTTCGGCCTGACGACGCGCGCCCGATTTACGTCATCACGCCCACCCCGCTTCCACGACCAGTACCCCGTCGACTTTCGGGCCGGCGCGGGCTGGTGCGAGCCGGGCCCGGCACGTAATGCGAGAGCTCAGCGCGACACGGTCCGCCCCACCTCGCGCCGTGCGAGGTCCAGCGCGACGGAGATCCGCCTCAGCCCGATCCGTACGAGCCCACCTGGCGCAATGCGAGCCCAGGTGACATCACCGAATCGACCCCCCAGGGTCGGGGCCTCCTGGAGGCGGGGACGCGCGAGGCCCGGGCCGCCGGAGCCCTCCTGGGCGCGCGATTCCCCCGAGGGACAGGGTGCGTACAAGACCCGGACTCGGCGAGGGCCGCGCGGGGACGAGGGAACACCGTGAAGAACGTGGACCCGTCCTGCACGTGCCGGGTGAAGGGCCGCCCGGCGGCGGGCGGCGGGGCCGTCAGTCCACGGCGGTGGCGCGCACCAGGACCAGGTGGTCGGGGTGGAGCACCGGCAGGCCAGGCCCGTGGCGCTCAGGTAGGAGCCGGGCAGGGTGACGCCCCGTCCATCCAGCCGGCCCGCAGCCCCAGGCCAGGGTAGGCAGGGGCCGCCAGGCGCACGCGGTAGCGGCGCGCGGGGTCAGGCGGGCAGCGGGCGCGGCGATGCGGGCCAGGTCAGGGAGCTGGCCCAGGGAGGCGATCTCGAACAGGGCGTCGGAGCCGTCGGGGGCGACGACGCCCTCGATGCGCAGCGCGTCGTCGTCGGGCAGGTCCGCGTGGACCGTCAGGCCCGAGTGCAGCAGGCCGCGCAGGCCCCTCTGTGCGGGGCGATGATGGAGCCAGGCGCTCGCGGGCGGATTCGTCGGCCTCGGTCGGGTCCACTCCACGCCCATGTGGCCCCACAGGGCGGTGCCCGGCGCGGAAGTCGAGTCGAGTCGCGCAGGGTGGTGTGGGCGCGCCCGGAGCCACGTAGGTGCCCACGAGCTCGGGGGGCAGCAGCAGGGTGGTGCCGCGCTGGATGTCCTGCCGGTCGTGGGCGTCGATGCAGTCCGAGGCCCACACCCGCTGGGCGCGCTCCATGATGCCCAGGTCGATGCGCCCGCCGCCCCCGGCGCGGACTCGATCTCCAGGTCGGGGAAGCGCTCGCGCAGGTCGTCAGGAGGCGGTGAGAGGGCCAGGGTTTTGGTCGTGCACGGCGGCGGCGCCGGGCGGCCCGCCACGGGGTCGGCGACCTCGTGGCCGGTGGCCAGCAGGGGGTTGTGGTCCACTTCAGGTGGGCGATGCCCAGGCGCTCCACGAGGGAGGAGACGGCGTCCAGCAGGTACTCCCTGGCGCCGGGGGCGGCCAGGTCCAGCACCCGCTGGTGGCGGTGCTCGGGGGCCCCGCCGGCGCCGTCGGACAGGATCCACTCCGGGTGGGCGCGGGCCGGGTCAGGTCGGCGTTGATCATCTCCGGTTCGAACCGCAGGCCGAACTCCGTGCCGAGGGTGGACGTGCTCACGAGGGCTCCAGGCCGCCAGGCCAGGCCTCGGGGAGACGCGCCAGTCGCCCAGGCCGGAGGTGTCGTCGCGCCGGGAGCCAGACCAGCCGTCGTCGAGCATGGGCGCTCGATGCCGACCTGGGCGGCGGCGTCGGCCAGGGCCTTGAGCTTGTCAGGTCGTGGTCGAAGTGGACGGCCTCCCAGGTGTTGAGCAGCACCGGGCGGGGCCGGGAGGGTGGGCCGGGCGCGAGCGCAGCCAGGCGTGGCTGCGGTGGGCCAGGAGCGTCCAGGCCCTGGCCCCCAGGAGAAGACGACCCACGGGAGGTGTGAGGTCCGGCGGGCCCAGGCCACCTCGCCGGGCAGGAGCAGCTCGCCGGCGCCCAGGGCTTGCGGCCCGACGCCGTGCTCAGGGCCAGATGGCGGGTGTTGCCCGAGCCAGGCCAGGTGGACGCCGTGGACGCGCCCGCTGCGCCAGCCCGAAGCCGGCGGGGCGGCCGCCAGCCAGGTGACGGCGTCGTGCCGGGGCGCCCCTCCCACGACTCGCGCAGGCGGGCGCCGGGGGTGAAGGGGTGCGCACGAGCGGCGCTCGGGGACGTGGTGGCCGGTGGTGTCAGAGCAGCTCGTCAGCGCCGTCGGGCACAGGCAGCACGGGGGTGAGCTCGCCGACGACCAGGTCGGCCCCGGCCACAGGCCCGTCGCCGCCCTCGGGGCGGTCGTCGCACTGCAGGCGCGCACGCGCACCAGGCGGCCGGCTCCAGGCGCACCTCGGTGCCCAGGGTGAGACGGTGGACCGGGTCGGCGCCGGCGGAGCGGACCACGTGGGCGGTGCCGGCGGGGGTATCCTCAGAGTCCTCCTCGTGGGTGAAGACGGCGGGGTGGGGGAGAAGGCCGTGCCGTCGGTGCGCGAGAGCGCCACGGCAGGGCGCGCGCTCCAGCCCAGGTGGGCCAGGGGCAGGATCGGCAGGTCGTTGGTGATCCAGGCGGTGTTGGTGCCCGGGAGGTCGCGCCGGCGCGGGCGGCGTCAGCCAGGTCGTCGCCGTCGACCTCGCCCAGGTCCGGGCCCCAGTGGCGCACCACCGGGAAGCGGTCGTCGGGCAGGTCGAGCACCAGGGAGGTGTCGGCGCAGCGCAGGTGGAGGTCGTCGTCGTCCTTCCGGGGTGGCGGTCCGGGGCGAAGCGTTTTTACGGACTGAAAGTGATTCGATGGCTGGAGGATCGGGCAGGGCCCCGCCCGACGCGTCGCCGGCGCGCCCGTCAGGGCTCCGCGGACGCCGCCCCTGCGGCGGCCGTCGCGACGGTGAGGGAATCGCATTTGAAGGCAGGACTTCCGATGACTTGGGGCTAAGGGTCTCCTTAGTTAGATTGTGCGCATGCAGCCGCCACCACCCCTCGCCCTGTCGACCACCGGCCTGCTCGCTGGCGCTCGCGCTCGCCGCCCTGGCCTCGCGCCCCGCGCGGCGCGACGTGCGAGATCCCCACCGCCTCCGGGGGACGGCGCCCCGTCCGCGTCATCATCGCAGCGCGGCTACGTCGGCTTCTGCACCGCCCGCAGGCTGCGCGCGCCCGAGGCCCCGACCAGGTCGAGATCGCCGTCGTCGACCCCCGCCCGCACGACCTACCAGTCCTTCCTGCCCGGAGGTCGCCGCCGGCTCCATCCAGCCCCGCCACGTCGTGGCCTCCCACCGGCGCAACCTCGACGGCGTGACCATCCTGACCGGATCGGTCACCGGCATCGACCACGCCTCGCGCACCATCACCATCACCCCGCCGGTGCCCGGAGTCCACCAAGGAGGTCCCCGAGCCCCTACGACCTGAGCTACGACCACCCTCGTCCTGGCCCTGGGCGCGGAGGCCCAGCACCCTGCCCATCCCGGGCCTGGCCGAGCAGGCCATGGGCTTCAAGCAGGTCGAGGAGGCTCTGGCGCTGCGCAGCCGGGTGCTCTCTCGCATCGACGACGCCGCCTGCACCTGGGACCCCCAGTGGCGCCGCCGGCTGCTGACCTTCGTCTTCGTCGGCGGGGCTTCGCCGGCGTCGAGGCGATCGCGGAGCTGGAGGACATGGTCCGCGCCGACGTCGCCAAGATCCCCAGCATCGACCAGGAGGACGTCCGCTTCGTCCTGGTGGAGGGCTCGCGCCGGATCCTGCCCGAGCTGACCGAGGAGCTGTCCGGCTACGGCCTGGAGCAGCTGCGCGAGCGCGGCATCGACGTGCGCCTGTCCACCTTCCTCAACTCCTGCGTCGACGGGCACGTCGTGCTCTCCGACAGCACCGAGTTCGACGCCGACACCATCGTGTGGACCGCCGGCGTCAAGGCCTCCCCGGTCCTGGCCGAGTCCGACCTGCCCATCGAGGGGCGCGGGAGGTCACCACCCTGCCCACGCTCAGGTCGCCCGCGACAGCGTCGTCGTCGACGGCGCCTGGGCGGCGAGGGACTGCGCCGCCGTGCCGGACCTGACCAGTGAGGGACCCCGAGGCCACCTGCGCGCCCACCGCCCAGCACGCGGTGCGCCAGGCCCGGGGTCTGGCGGACAACCTCGTCGCCGTCTCGCCGCCCGGCCCGCACGGCCAGGCGGGCTGACCCCCTACGCGCACGAGGCCTCGGAACGGTGGCCACGCTGGGCATCGGCAAGGGCGTCGCCCGCATCATGGGGCACAACCTGCGCGGCATGGCCGCCTGGACCGCCCACCGCGGCTACCACGTCTACGCCATGCCCACCATCAACCGGAAGGTGCGCATCATGATGGACTGGTTCGCCGCCGTCGTCTTCGGCGCGACCTGGCCTCCTTCGGTCGGCGGCCCGGCCCGGGGCGGCCTTCGCCGAGGCGGCGCGCACGACGCCCTCCTGGCCCGAGCGCCGCCGATCCGACCGGCAGCAGGCCTGAAGAATCCCGCCGGCCCGGCCCCGCGACCCCGTCGCACGGGAGGCAGGCTCGGACTGCAAACCGCTGGCACCACTGGACGACAGGCCCGCGTCGCACAGGGGACACGGCGGGCCGCCGGTCCCGGCGGGGGCGGGCGGCTCAGGCAGGGGACGACCTCGGCGTCGAAGCGCTCCGCGTACTCCTGCGCCGAGGCAGCTCCCCTCGCTCGACCTCCACGGCAGACAGCCAGCCCGCCCGTAGGGGTCGGCGTTGATCGTGCCCGGCTCGTCGACGACGGCCCCGTTGACCGCCACCACCGTGCCGGTGACGGGGAGACCAGGTCGGACACCGACTTGGTCGACTCCAGCTCGCCGCACGGCTCACCAACCTCGACGGCGGCGCCCGCCTCCGGCAGCTCGACGAAGACGACCTCGCCCAGCGCGTCGGCGGCCACCGCGCTGACGCCCACGCGGGCCGGGGTCTGGGCGGAGAAGCCACTCGTGGTCGGCGGGTAGCGCAGATCGGAGCGGACGGGTTTGTGCCATGGGAGGATCCTTTCTCAAGATGCGGAAGAAGACGGTGACGGGCGCCGGCGGTCCGGAGGCGGGGCCCGCGGCGCCGGCGCCGAAGTGCGGCGCCGACTCCGCGCCCCGCGCAGGCAGGGGCTCAGCGCCCGCGCCTGTAGAAGGGGGAGGCCACGACGCTCATGGGCAGCATCCTGCCGCGCACGTCCGCGCTCAGCTGCGCGCCCACCGGCAGTCCGGGGCCTGCGGGGAGGCCCGGCGAGACCAGGGGCCAGGGGCGATCAGGGTGGCCCAGGGTCGGCGAGGCAGACCCGAGGTCACCGCGCCCACCCGCCGGCCGGCGGCGTCGAACACCGCCGAGCCCGCGCGCGCCGCCCGCCGGCCCTGACCGGCCAGGGCGACGAGCACCGTGGTGCCCTCCGCGCCGCGGCGCCCCGCCCGCTCCACCAGGGCCTCGCGCCCCACGAACTCAGGCTTGTCCAGCCCGACGACGCCCCCCAGCGAGGCGTCGAAGGCGTGAGCGACTCGCTCAGCTCGTGCCCGTACAGGGGCATGCCCGCCTCCAGGCGCAGCGAGGTCGCGGGCCGCCAGCCCGCAGGGGCTCAGCGCCGGGATCGCGGTGCCGTCCGGCGCCCGACCGGGGCCCAGCCCGGCCGCGGCCCCATGATGACCGACCACAGGTCCTCGGCGTCCTCCGCCCCGCAGAACAGCTCGAAGCCGTCCTCCCCGGTGTAGCCGGTGCGCGCCAGCACGATCGCGTGCCCGGCCGCCGTCGCCCGCACCGCCGCGTAGTAGCGCAGGCGCCGCAGGAGCGTCGGACCGCACACCCGTCCCCGCACTCCGCCCCGGACTCCGCCCCCTCCCGCAGGGCTGCAGCGCGGCGGGGCATGGCCGCCGGACTCGACGACGCCGGTGAGCACCTCCGCGGCCCGCGGGCCCCTGGACGGCGATGAGGGGCGATCGACGGCGACAGGGTCCTCCACCCGCGCCCCGAAGCCCGCGCAGCTCGCGCCAGCAGGGCCCGCCACGCGCTCGCGGTTGCCCGCGTTGGGCACCACGAGTACTCCTCCTCGCCCACGCGGTAGACGATGGGGTCGTCGATGACGCCGCCGTCGGCGCCCACGATCATGGTGTAGCGGGCCCGGCCCAGCGCCACCTTCGAGATCGCCCCCACCAGCGCGTGGTCCAGGGCCGCGGCCGCCCGGCCCGGTCACCTGACCTCGCCCATGTGGGACGGGTCGAAGACGCCGGCGCTGCGCCGCACGGCGTGTGCTCGGCCAGGTCGGAGGCGTAGCGCAGCGGCATCCGCCACCCGCCGAAATCGGTGAAGGACGCCCAGCGCCGCGTGCACCGAGTGCAGCGGGGTGCAGCGCAGCACGGGGGCGCCCGGGGCGGTCCCGTCGGCCCCTCCGGCGCCGGCCCGGCGGGGCCGCCCGGTTCGTCTGACTCATCTCATCTCTCCTTGCTCTGGCCGGACCTCCCCTCGTCCGAGACCCCGGGCGAGGTGAGGGCGAGCACGGTGGCGGTCGCCCCAGGCGTTGTCGACGCGCGACACGGGGCGAAGTGCTTATCCCGCTCCATCCCCTCCAGCGGGAAGGCGGCGTCCGCGCGTGTGAGGGGCGGTCCCACTCCTCGCCGGCGACCTGGGCCAGGGTGTGCGGGGCGCGGCGCAGCGCCGAGTCCCCCGCGGCGACCTCCCCGACCTCGATCCGCCCGATCTCGGCGCGAATGGCCCGCATGGCGGCGACGAAGCGGTCCAGCTCGGCCAGGGGCTCGGACTCGGTGGGCTCGACCATGAGGGTGCCGGGCACCGGGAAGGACAGGGTCGGGGCGTGGAAAGCCGTAGTCGATGAGCCGCTTGGCCACGTCCTCGGCGGTGATTCCCCGTGCGGGAGGTGATCGCGCGCAGGTCGAGGGATGCACTCGTGGGCCACGAAGCCGCCCGGGCCCGTGTACAGGGTGGGGAAGGGTCGGCCCAGGCGCCGCGAGAGGTAGTCGCGCTCGCGATCGCGGACAGGCTCGCCTCGCGCAGGTCGGCGTCGTCGAGCAGCGCCAGGTGGAGGTCCACGCCGGGGCATGATGCCGGCCGAGCGAAGCGCGCCCCATGACCGGCGCGCCCGGCGAAGCCGACGTCGGGGCTCGCCCTCATGGGGCCGCCGATCCCGCCGGGCCCGCGGGCGGGTGGGGGCCAGGTGCGCCTTGACGGCCACGGGCCCGGCGCCGAGACCGCCGCCCCGTGGGGCACGGCGAAGGTCTTGTGCAGGTTGAGGTGGGACGTCCCCGCCCAGGTCGCCGGGGCGCAGCAGACCGGCCAGGGCGTTGAAGTTGGCGCCGTCGATGTAGACCTGACCGCCGGCGGCGTGGACCAGCCGCGCCACCTCGCGGACCCGCGGCTCGAACACGCCGTGCGTCGAGGGTAGGTGAGCATGATCGCCGCCACCGGTCCCCGTGCTCGGCGAGCACGGCGCGCAGGTCCTCGACGTCGACGGAGCCGTCCGGGGCGGTGGCGACGGTCCTGACGGTCAGGCCCGCCCCGGCGGCGGAGGCGGCGTTGGTGCCGTGGGCGGACGCCGGCACGAGGCACAGGTCGCGCCGGGCCTGGCCCTGCTCGCGCAGGTAGCCGGTGATGGCCAGCAGACCCGCCAGCTCCCCTGGGCGCCCTGAGGCCGGCTGCAGGCTCACGCGGTCGTAGCCGGTCAGCTCGGCCAGGCGGCCGGACAGCTCGGCGAGCAGGCGCCGCCAGCCCACCGTCTGGGAGGCCGGGGCGCAGGGGTGGATCCCGGCCAGGGCGGGCTCGAGCCACAGGGCCGACTCGGCGGCGGCATTGAGCTTGAGGGTGCACGAGCCCAGGGGATCATGGTGCGGTCCAGGGCCAGGTCGCGGTCCGCCAGGCGCCGCAGGTAGCGCACCAGGAGGCCTCGCTGCGGTGGGCGTGGAAGACCGGGTGGGTCAGGAAGGTGCTCGTGCGGGCCAGCGCCGCGCAGGGGAAGGCCGCGGTCGCGGACCGCGCAGGCCAGACGACTCCCTGCGGGCGGGCGGCCCGGCCGGCCAGGGCCTCGACGACGGCGTCCACGTCCGCACGCGTCGTCGTCTCATTGGTCGCCACGCCCACGTGGTCGGCGTCCAGCAGGCGCAGGTTGTAGCCGCGCTCCTCGGCCCGGGCCACGGCCCGCTCCGCCCCGCCGGGCACGACCACGCTGAGGGGTCGAAGAACTCCCGGTGCTCCAGCTCAGCCCCGCGCCGACGACGCCCGCGGCGATCTCGGCGGCCCAGGCGTGGACGTGCTCGGCGATGGCGGTCAGCCCCTCCGGGCCGTGGTGGACGGCGTGAAGGCGGCGACCACGGCCAGCAGCCTGCGCCGTGCAGATATTGAGGTGGCCCGCTCCCCGGCGGATGTGCTGCCTCGCGGGTCTGCAGGGCCAGGCGGTAGGCCTCGCGGCCCTCGGCGTCGCGCGACACCCCCACCAGCCGGCCCGGGATCTGCCGCTGGAGCCGGGCCGTCACCGCCATGAAACCGGGGTGCGGCCCGCCGAAGAACAGGGGGACCCCCAGGCGCTGGGCGCTGCCCACGGCGATGTCCGCGCCGATCGCGCCCGGCTCGGCCAGCAGGGTCAGGGCCAGCGGGTCGGCGTCGACGGCGACGAGCCCGCCGCGCTCGCGGACGGCCGCGACGACCGCCGCCAGGTCCTGGACGGCGCCGCGGGAGGTCGTGTGCGCCAGGACCGCGCCCAGCAGCGGCCCCTCGCCCGCCTTGCCGCGCACGACGTCGTCCGGGCCGGCCCGCAGGACATCGATCCCCAGGGCCCGGCAGCGGGCGGCGGCGACCTCCAGGCACTGGGGGTGCAGCCCGGCGTCCAGGACGACGCGCCGGGGCGAGTCGCGCCGGGCGGCGCGCCATGAGCGCGGCGGCCTCGGCGACGGCGGTGGCCTCGTCGAGCAGGCAGGGCGCAGGCCACGGGCAGGCCGGTCAGGTCGCTGATCAGGGTCTGGAAGCAGCTGGGCCTCGAGCCGCCCCTGGCTGATCTCCGCCTGGTGGGGGTGTAGGCGGTCGTCAGGCGGGGTCGCCCAGGACGTCGCGGGCGATGACCGCCGGCGTGAGGGCGGGGTGGTAGCCGCCCCGATCATCTCGGTGTGCGGGTCGTTGAGGGCGGCCAGCCCCGCAGAGTCTCCACGGCCGCCGACTCTGACAGGCCGCCGGTCTCCCGGCCGGGCTCGGCGTGGGCGGGGGCGGGCAGGAGGGGCAGGTCGGGGGCACGACGGCGCCGGCCAGCTCCTCCAGGTCGCGCACGCCCAGGGCGAGGGATGGTCCGCCGATCTCGGCCGACGGCGCCGATGTGACGGTGGATGAAGGGAGCGTGCGGGGCGGCACTGCGGTGAGCCATCATGATCTCCGGTCGGGGACACGAACCGGCCCACATCTCTAAGCCAGGGCCGGGCGCTCGTGGACGCCCGTCCGCGTCCGGGCAGTCCCGCCGCGTCCGAGTGCTCGCGACCCCGACGAGCGCTCCCCCTGGCCGGCGGACCGCCGATCCCGTGGGAGTATTGCCGCCATGAGCGCCGACGCCGGTCCCCGACCAGTGCCCGACCCGGGACCGGCCGCGGCCGGGACGGGGCAGGCGCGGCAGCCCAGGGATGCCTGGGACGCCCGGACCGCCGGGAACGCCGGGCCGCCGGGGCGCCGGGAGCCGCTGGGGATGCGCCGGGCGGCCGGGCCGGGCTCGTCGAAGCCGGCAGGGCCGTCGCGCCCTGCGCCGGCGCGCCGTCCTGGCGGGCGGCGCGGTCGTGACGCCGGGCCGCCGTCGTGATCCTGAGAAGGCTCTCGCCCAGCCGTCGCCGTCCGCGGCCCCGCCCACGAGCCCCGCCCACGCGACCGACCAGAACGACCACGGGCCCCCGCGCCGTGCCGATGCGCCACGCCGCCCCGCCCTCCCCGGCCCCCGGCCTCGAGTCCCCTGCGCAGCGCCGTCGAGGCCTACGCGGACTCCCAGAACCTCGCCGCCGTCGTCAGGGTCAAGGACATCAGCGGCGTCGCCTCGACGATCGGACTCGAAGCGGGCCTGCGGGACCTGGCCGATCCGCAGGCCGTGGTCCCCCTCCTGACCGGGCTGCACGCGGACGTCGCCGACGAGCTCGCCGGCGGGGACGGCCTGTCCGTCGACGTCGACCTGCACTGGAGGTACCCGGGGCGCGATGAGGGGGACAAGCGACTGCTCACCGCCACGCTCACGGGCGCCACCGATTCGGACCGCCTCCAGGCGTGCGTGCCATCGCCGTCCCACTGCTCACCGACAAGGCGGAGCAGGTCGTCATCGCCGACGACGCCCTGTCCGTCTACCTCGCGGGCGTCCCCGTCCCCGGGGCCGTGCCGGGCGGCGGGGGCCGGCGTGCCGACTGGGCGCTCGCGGCGCCCCAGTCCCTGCCCGAGGGCGTGCTCCTCTCGCAGGCCTCCCTGAGCTACATCTGCGTCACCATTGAGATGCGCGCCGGCGGGACCCTGTCCGGCATGCCGATCGATGACCTGAGCGCCCGGGCCCTGGACGCCGGGTGGGGAGCCTGACGGTGCGCGACCTCGCCCCCGGCGCGGGTCTCGTGGTCGGAACGGCTCGGGGCGGCGCAGCGGCCCCTGCGGATCGACGACGTCCGCGGCGTCCTGGAGCAGGCGCGGTCGGGGAGCTGGGCCCGGCGCATCGTCTTCGAGGGCGATGCCCGCACCGGCGACCCGGGGGCCCTGTTCGACTGCGACGACGGCGTCCTGAGCGTGCCGGACCCCGCGCCCGCGATCGACGACGCCATCGAGGTGTCCGTCCCGCTGTCCCAGGAACTCTGCGCGCCCTCGGCTGAGGGGCCGGGGCAGCGGGCCCGCAAATTCCATCTCGACTGCGCTGCGCCCCGGCCGGGGCGTAGCCGGGCCCTACCGGGAACAGCCCGGGCCTAGCGCTCCTCACACTGCACGGCGATGACTACCCGTGAAGCGACCGTCTCCGGCTGGACGCCCGCGCCCCGGCGCCCCGATGCGCCCGGCGTTCTCGACGCCCCCGGTGCACCGGTGCATCCAGCGTGCACAGCGCCGCCCGACGCCGCGCACCTACCACGTGCGCACCCTGGGCTGCCAGATGAACGTCCACGACTCCGAGCACATGGCCGGTCTGCTCGAGAGCCTCCGGCTACCGGCGCGTCGAGGACGTGCCCGAGGCCGCCGCCCGGGACGCCGGGGCCGGCGACGGCGGCGCCGACGTCGTCATCATCAACACCTGCTCCGTGCGCGAGAACGCGGTCACCCGCCTGTTCGGCAACCTCGGCGAGCTCGCCGCCGTCAGCGCGAGCGCCCCGGCATGCTGATCGCCGTGGCCGCCTGCCTGGCCCAGCAGTGGGGCGGGGCATCATCGAGCGGGCCCCGTGGGTCGACGTCGTCTTCGGCACCCACAACATCGACGTCCTGCCCGCCCTGCTGGCGCGCTCCCGCCACAACGCCGAGGCCGCCGTCGAGATCGAGAGTCCTCAGGGTCTTCCCTCCACCCTGCCCACCCGCCGCGAGTCCGCCCTACGCCGCCTGGGTGTCCATCGCCGTGGGCTGCAACAACACCTGCACCTTCTGCATCGTGCCCTCCTGCGCGGCAAGCAGCGCGACCGGCGCCCCGGCGAGTCTGGCCGAGATCGCCGCCGTCGCCGCCGACGGCAGCCATCGAAAGTGACCCTGCTGGGCCAGAACGTCAACTCCCTACGGCGTGGGCTCAGGCGACCGCGGCGCCTTCGCTAGCTGCTGCGGGCGGCCGGAGCCGTGGAGGGCATCGAGCGGGTGCGCTTCACCAGCCCCCACCCGGCGGCCTTCACCTCCGACGTCATCGACGCCATGGCCACCACCGAGGCGGTCATGCCCAGCCTGCACATGCCCCTCCAGTCCGGCTCCGACCGCGTCCTGCAGGGCCATGCGCCGCTCCTACCGCAGCGGCGGGTTCCTGCGGATCCTGGACGAGGTGCGCGATCGCCTGCCCGAGGCGGCCATCACCACCGACATCATCGTCAGCTTCCCCGGGGAGACCGAGGAGGACTTCGCCGCCACCCTCGATCGTGGTCAGAGCGGGCCGCTTCGCCCTCGGCCCTACACCTTCAGTACTCGCCCCGGCCCGGCACGCCGGCCGCGGACCGCGACGACCAGGTCCCGCCCGAGGTCGTCAGGACCGCTACCGGCAGCTCGACGAGCTGGTGCGGCGCATCTCCCTACGAGGAGAACGTGCGCCAGGAGGGCGCGTCGTCGAGTGCTCGTCGCCGAGGGAGGGCGCTGCGACGCCGTCACCGCCCGCGTCTCCGGGAGGCGGCGGACAACCAGCTCGTCCACGCCGCCCTGCCGGTCGAGCTCGCCGCCGACGACTTCGCCGCAGGGCGCCCCGCGCCCCGGGGACGTGGTGAGTGCGCGTCACCCACGCGCCCACAACCTCGTCGCCGACTCCGCCCGCTGCGGGGCGGCGCCGACCCGAGGCGCTGGCGTGGCGAGGCGCGCCGGGCCGGGGACCGGATCTGGTGCGACGACGGGCCGGCCCTGTTCGAGTGCGCCGCACCCGCGCCGGGACGCCTGGGGAGCGGCGCCGGGCGCAGGCCCGCTGCGCGCGAGCCCGACGCGGCGCCCGTGAGCCTGGGCATGCCCGCGCCTGCGTCCGCGCGCCCTCTGAGTCGTCTGAGGTCCGGGCGCCGGGGCGCGTTCGCCCTCCTGCCCGCGAGGGCGCGCCGGACACCGAGGCCGGGTGCGGGGGCGCGTTCGCCCGCGAGATCGTCGGGTAACCGCCAGACGTCACTCGACCCGCGAGATCAGTACCTCTGGCAGACGTTCTCGCGGGTAGTGTCTGATCTCATGAGTTCCTCCGCGCGGTCGTGCCCTCTTCGCTGCGGTCGGGGCTTCGGAGAAAGGGCTCTGAGGAATCGTCGCCGCCGCGAGAAGTGCTGGCGTCGTGGAAAAAGGTGGCCGGCGCATATCTTTCGGGTGCGAGGGCTCCTGCGCTCACGAGGGAATAGCGTCATTGCGCCATTTTCAGGACGAAGTGCGGGCCCGGGGTGAAAGATATGCGCCGCACCTTTCGTAACGCGCATGTCGAGCCGCGCCCGCCCGCCTGCGCGCGCCCAGCCGCGCGAGCGCTCGTCGGCCAGGCGCTCGGCGCGAGATGCGGCGCCGGGCGGCCACGCACGGGACGCGGCCCGGGCAGCCATGACGAAGGTGACCGCTGCGCCCATCGCGTCGACCGTCAAGGGCTTGTCGAGCCAGGTCCCGTCGATGCCCGCGCAGGCTCGAGCGCGCGGGCGCCATCTCGATCGATAACGTCATCACCGTTCCGGTCGCGGCTCTGGGGCGCAGGATCGGGTGGCTCGACGACGAGCGGAGCGGCTGCCGGCGCGGGCGGTCGTGCTGATCTACGACCTCGACGTTCCGCTGCCCGACTGCTCCAGGGGCGGTGCAGCGCCCAGGCCCCGGCGGCCGGGGGCGCTCGGTCGCCAGCCGGGGCAGGCAGCGACAGCGGGTCCGGTGACGGAATCGGGTCAGGGCGACGGCGGGTCGGGCGACGGGTCCGGGTCGGGTGACGGCGGGACCGGCGCGCACAGGACGTGCAGGCCGCGACGAAGAGGAGGCCAGGGCCGCCGCGACCACGAGCGGCGGTGCGGATCCGTGGGGCGCCAGGCCCACCACGGCACCGCCGTGGTGACGGCGCCGACGGCGGGGCCCGGAGCCGCCCGCACGAGCAGGCGCGCGGGCAGACGGGCCAGGGCGGTGCGCCGGCGACCACGACGGGCAGGTGTGCTCGACGAGCAGCCCGGGGCCGGGGCCAGTGCAGCCCATGAACCGGTCTCGGGCCCGGCGCGGGCAGGCGGGATCACGGCGACCAGGCTCAGTGCGGCGGCGGGTCTCCGGGCGGATCGCGGCGAAGATCGCGGCGCCGAAGACGAGGAGGAGCAGCTCGGGCGGGGCGCCGCCCAGCACCACGGCCAGGACGACCGCCGTGGCGCCCAAAGGTCGGACGGCGACCTGGGAGCCGGGCACGCCAGGGCTGTGCGCGTCAGGGTGCGCTGCCAGTCAGGGCGGCGGGCGCTGCGCCACGTCGCGGGGCCGGCCGATCGCGGTCCCCGGGCGGCGGGGCGCGGTCATGGGACGCGGGCCAGCGCGCGGACATGGCAGTGAGGACGGCGTCGAGGTGCCGGGCCGCGCCACGGCGAGACGGAGACGCCGCTGCGCGTCAGGGCCGACGTCGTCGCGACCGCTCGAGCTCCAGGGCCCGCCAGGCGAGGCGTTCGAGGATGTTGAGGGTCGCCCGCGAGAACGGTCTCGAGGGGCGGTGTCTATGACCAGGACGTCGAGAGCCGGCTGCGCGCATCCATCGCGGCGCCGATGACACGGGCCTCGGTCAGCGGGGTCAGCACGACGACAGGCTGCCCGGCGCGCGGGTGCAGTCGCGCCGCGTCGAGAAGCGGTCGTTCGCGGGGGTGATGCGCGCAGCGCGCCCAGGATGCGCAGCAGCTGCGCCGGCCCGTGCCGGAGACGACCGGCCGCACGGCGGCGCCGAGCACCCGCAGCCCTGACGCGGTCGCCATTGCGGGTGCACCAGGCGGCGATGGGCCGCGGCGGACGGTGCGCGTCAGGCTCCCGTCCGGGCTGCCGGGCAGGTTTCAAGGCGTCACAGGAGGACCACCTCCGTGTCGTTGTCCGCGTAGGGTGGTGCGCACATGCAGGCGCCCCGTGCGGGCCGGGTGCGCCAGTGGATGCGGCGCGGCCGGTCGCCGGGGCGATACTCGCGGATGTCGTCGAACTCGGGCCGTCGCCGCGGTGGCGACGCCGTGCAGGCCCAGGAGCAGCGACGGGTCGGGACGGGCGCATCGGCGGCGAACCCCCAGGGTGTGGGGGCCACGTGCAGGCGGATCGAGGCCGCCTGCCTCCGCGCTGTCGAAGGCGCCCACAGGGGCTGCGCAGGCGGGTCTCGCTCATCCCGATGTGCGTGGAGCCCCAGCGGATCGGCCGGACGGAGAGGACGGCGTCGTACTCAGCGCCCCGATGACGTCGGCCCACCCGTCGGGGCGCATGAGCGGGACCGGGGCCGGCGCCCAGCTCGTGACCGATGGTCTCGGCGCCGTCGGCGCTCGCCGTCGCCGCGGATCCGCACGGGCCGGTCCTCGACGAGGTCGGTGTCGGGCTGATGATCCGGTTGCTCGGGCGGCCCGCCCGGCGAGTGAGGCCCCACAGGGCGACGGCGAGCAGCGGGTCGCCAGGACGACCAGATCCGGGCGGTGCAGGATGACCGCGAGAACGCCGGAGGAGGCCCTGATGACGGCTCGGACGTGAAGGGGGTGATGCGCCACGGGCCCGCAGGGCGCGGCCACTGACGTCCGCTCGACGGGGCTCATGGGCGCGCCCCGGACGGAGTGCCCGACAGGACCTCGCGTGCGACGTCGGCGCGGTGACGGAGGTCATCCACAGCTCGGGCCTGATGGAGATGCGATGCGCCAGTGCGGGGGACGGCGACCGCCTTGACGTCCTCGGGGGCGATGTGGTCGCGGCCCCGGATGACAGCCAGCGCCCGGGCGAGCAGGACGAGGGCGAGCGAGCCCCGGGGAGGCCCTAGGGCGCACCGCCCGGTGACCGCGGGTCGCCGCCGCCAGGGGACCACGCAGTAGCGGCCGACGGACGGATCGACCCGCACCGTCTCGACGGCCTCCTGCGCGGCGAGCAGGTCGGCGGCGTCGGCGGCCCGGGGCACCGTCTGCTCCTCCCGACGGCGGGCGATGCGCCGGTCCAGGACGGACCACTCCTCCTCGGCGTCACGGGGTAGCCGAAGGACAGCCGCGCGAGGAAGCGGTCGAGCTGGGCCTCGGGCAGCTGGTAGGTGCCCTCGTGCTCGACGGGGTTCGCCGTGGCGATGACGTGGAAGGGGCGGGCCGGGGAAGGTCGTGCCCTCGACGGTGATCTGCCCCTCCTGCATCGCCTCCAGGAGCGCGGCCTGGGTCTTGGCAGGGGTCCGGTTGACCTCGTCGGCCAGCAGCAGGTTGGTGAACAGCGGCCCCTCGCGGAAGCTGAACTCCTGGCGGCGCGGGTCGAAGAGGAAGAGCCGGTCAGGTCGCCGGGGAGCAGGTCCGGTGTGAACTGGGCCAGGTGAATTCGAGGCCGAGCGCCTGCGCGAAGGAGCGGGCAGCCAGGTCTTGCCCAGCCCGGGAAGTCCTCCAGGAGGACGTGGCCGCCGGCCAGGACGGCGGCGAGCTGCAGTTCGAGCTCCTCGCGCTTGCCCACGACCGCCCCGCTCCACGGAGGCCAGGACCTCCCGTGACAGGGCCGTCGCCCGCGCGATACCGGGGTCGGGGTGCGGACGGTGGTGTTCATGCTCACAACTCGTGGATCCTCTCGATCAGGGTGCTGAGTTCTTCCGCGCTGCGCGGTGCCGGTGCGGTGGCGGCGACGACGCCCACAGCTCCTCGCCCAGGATCCTCCTGGCCTCTATCGGGCCGGGCGGACGCGTCGACGCCGCGCCGCTCCGCAGCCGGTCCACGATGAGGCCCGGCGAGGTGGGGCGCGCGCGCCCTCCCATTCCCATGCGCGGAGATCGAAGCTCGGAGCCGTAGCGGGATCGATGCAGGCGCCGAGCATGCGCGACAGATCGCGCAGACGCCGGTCGAGGAGGGACGAGGGCGCGGGCCGCGGCCCGTCGCGGAAAAGCGGCGCCGCACACCCCCGGTGGCTCAGCGCCGCGTACTCGAGAAGAGCGCGGTCGCGGACATCGGGACGGCGATGTGGATGCGCGGCTCGATGAGCCCACCAGGAGCACCACCACCCAGATGACGGCGGTGAGGGCGAAGGCGCCCTGACGGGACATCGGTCTCACGGCTCGCCCTCGCCCCCGCGCCCCCGAGCGCGGCGTGGACGGCGTCGGGTCGCCCGCGGCGCGCTCGCGCAGCGCCTCGGTCAGCTCATGCGTCGAGAAGCGGGCCTCGCGGAACAGCGCGGCGAGGTCCGTCAGGGCCGCGGCCGGCACCTCCCGGTCGTCGAGCACCCTGACGACCAGCTCGGAGGAGGTCTCGCTGGGGCGCCGGGGACTCCCGCCGCCGCGACGAGCCGCTCAGATCGAGCCACGTGGCGATAATGGCCTCGCGCGGCGAGCCCTCGCGCACCATCCGCGCCTGACGGGCCGCCCGTCGATCGGTGAGCAGCGCCCGGTCGGGGCCTCCCGGGCGGACTCGAGGGCGCCGCGTGCCGCCGCCCGGCGGTTCGCGCGGATCGCGAGCACGACGACGACGGCCAGGAGCAGCGTCAGGGCGATGCCTCCGAGAACCCACCACCTTCGCGAGGCCGGTGGTCTGGGTCTCCTCGGCGTCCTCGGTTTGTGTCTTCGGCTGCGGCCGGGTCGCGGCCCTGGTGTCCTCGGCCGTGTCACCGGTCGCGCCCTGGGCGCCCACGCCGGTTGCCGCTGCGCGGGGCGCTCTGGCGCCCCGGGCATCCTCGGCCGCGCTCCGGCGCCCCTCGGCTGCGCCCCAGGCGCCCCCGGCGTCATCGGTCGCATGCTCCGTTGCCCCGGGCCGCGTTGCCGGTTGCGCCCCGGGTCGCATTGCCCCGGGCTGCGTTCCTGGTCGCGCGCGGGCGGCCGGCGGAGGCAGGCGCCCGGGGCCCAGCGGATCGGTCGTCGGGTCGGACCAGTACCCGCTCTCCGAGGGACAGGGTGCCAGGCGTCCAGCAGGTCGGTCGTACTGAGGGAGGCCCACGCGACGACGCCGAGCCCGATCGCGAACGCGACGACGACGAGCGCGCGGACGCCGGGGCTGCGGAGCGGACGCATGCTCAACCTCCTCGTCGTGCGGCGCGCCTCGCGGCGCGCCCGTCGGTCGTCCGTGTCGTCGGCCCTGCCCGCACCATAGCCGGATTCTCCCCGGCGCCGGAGGGCGGTCCGCATGGCGGTGGGGACGGGCCCCGGAGGTCGGCCGCGCCCCTCGCCCTCTGTCTGCACGGGTTGAAACAGGCGCAGCGGAGACGAAGAGGCGCGGCAGTGCCTGCCGCGCGTGCCGGGCGGAAGCGTCCGACTGGCCGCCCCGGCCGTCAGCCGCACCGAGTAGGCCGCTCGAGTTCCCGCTCGACGCAGCCGGCGATCTCGGCGTCGGAGAACCCCAGGGCGCGCGCCCGCCCCACCGCCCCTGCTCACCACGTGCGCCAGGAGGTCCGGCCGTTCGGACGCCGACGTCGAGCCACCTCAGCGCCACCCGGGTGCCCGCCCGCGCCGGGTGACCAGGAGGCCGGCGGTCTCCAGCTCCTTGCAGGCGCGGGCCACGGTGCAGGGGGCGACGCGCAGGTCGCCGACCAGCTGTCTGACCGCGAGCCTCTGGCCGCCGGCCAGGGTCCCGGAGACGATGAGTTCGGCGACCCGGGAGCGGATCTGCTCGAAGGGCGGGACGGGAGGCGGTGTCGAGGCTGACGAAACCGTTCACGCAGGGCCCCTCGGACGGCGTCGTATCGACGGCGGGCGGGCGGGGCGATGAGAGCACGGAGGGCGTCGGATGAGCAGGATGACGCCCGTGGCCATGCACGTGAGGGGCGACGAGCACGGCCAGGCTCCCGAGCGCTCCGCGCAGGTAGTCCCACTGCGCCACCTCCCAGGTCGCGGCCTCGATCATGGAGGTGCCGAACCGGGGCATGGGCAGGGGCCAGGGACGAGGAGGAACCCGACGATCCCTCGGCGGACCGGCGGCGCAGCACGACGTCGAGATGCTCGCCCGATGAGGTGCTCACCTGCTCGCGGGCGGCCACCGACCACAGGCCCGCGGCGGCCAGGGCGAGCTGCACGGCGAGCGGGACGAGGACGGGGATGACGTAGAAGCTGCCGGGCCACGGGTAGAAGACCGATCGGATGATCTCGCCGTCGGGGGTGGTCGAGACGCCCTCGAGGTAGGAGTTCGCCGGAAGGTGGACGGCGACGGGCCCCTGCGACTCGATGTGGGCGACGGGCGAGGCCGTCGGGATGCCCAGGGCGAAGAGGCCGAGGACGGTCACGAGTCCCAGGGGGATGAGCGCCGCCGCCCGTCGCGGCAGATAGTCGCGGATCCTGCGCGGCGTCAGCGCCGCCGTGCGCGTCGTCGTGGTGATGACGGGCTGCGCCTCTCGCCGAGCACGAGCACGGCCAGCCCCACCAGCCCGAAGACCCCGGGTGTCGCCGGGATCCCCATGAGGTGGGTGATCGCGGCGGAGGCGAAGGCGACGAGGACCGCCGTTGAGCGGAGCCACCGGGAGTGGCGGTCCGCGTTGCGCAGAGGGCCGCGCAGGGCCTCGGGCACCGACGCGAGGTCAGGGGCCGGGGCGGGAGGACAGGCGGACGGCGCCGAGGGGCAGGGCGAGGATGAGTGCGGCGAAGGCGAGGATGAGCGCGAGTGCGGGCACAGGGGTCATGAGAGCTCTCTTGTACCGACGACATGGTACAAACATGCCATCCGCGGTCTTTTGTGTCAAATAGCTTGGTACAAGATGGAGGCGGCGCCGAGACGTGCCGTCGCATTCGAAGTGCAGTTCAACCGTCGTTCTCGAGTGCAGATGACGTCTCGGCGAGGAAGGGGCGGGGGGAGGCGGCCCGCTCTTCAGGCCGTGAAGAACCCGCCCGGCAGGCCGCGGGAGACGGCGGCCGACCCGTCGGCGTGCAGCAGCGCGAATTCGTAGGCGAAACCGGCGTCCGCCAGCGCCTGCGGCTCGGCGAGGAACAGGGCCGTGGCCAGGGGCGTCGGCGCTCATGCAGTCCCCGGCCACCGCCCAGGACGCGATCACGGCCCGCGCCCCGCCCACCGGCAGCCCGGTGACGGCGTCGAGCAGATGGTGCAGGCCCTCCCCCAGGCGCGCCGGGCGGTGCCCGAGGCGCACAGGGCGCCGCGCGCGAGCTCGACGACGCCCACGACCCGCGGGTCCTCCTCGGTCGAGCCGGGCTCCTCCAGCCCCAGGCGCAGCGGCTCGGCGCAGCGCACGAGCAGGTCGCCGGAGGCGTCGACGAGACTCCTCGACGCCCTCCTCCTCCAGCCAGGCGCCCACCCGGTCCGCCAGGAGCCCCTGCCGGCGGCGCCGGCGTCGATGAGGGCGCCCGGTCCCAGGCGGAGCCGGTCGCCCTCGTGGGTCGCCAGTTCGGCCCAGGTGCCGCGCCCGCCCGCCGCCCCCAGGCGCCGGGCGGCGCCGCGCGCACGACGAAGGAGTAGCGCGGGTCGTAGCCCAGTTCGACCAGGTCCGCCCCGACGAGCGGGTCGAGTCTGCCCCCGGTGGCCCGGTGCAGGGCGTCGTAGAGGTCGAGCAGCCGCCCGATCCGTCCGGCAGGTCCCAGGACGACGGCGCCGTCGTCGTCGGACGGCAGGGCGCCGGGCGGCGGCGCGGCTGACCAGGAGTCGGGGCGGAATCGCGACCAGACCCCTCGAAGGCGTCGATGCGCTCGGCGATCAGGCGGCGCAGGCCCTCCGGGAGGGGGGCCGGGTGGACACGGCCCACCGGCAGCCGGTGGCCGTGAGGCCACCGGTGGGCCAGCGGCGACCGGTCGACCGGTGATGAGGTGGGCCGGCGACGCGGTCGACCGGCGATGGGGCCGCTGCCGGCGGCGGCAGGCCTGCCAACGGCGACCGGCGGGCAGGGGCGATTGAGACGGGACGTCATTATCAGACCTTTGACTCATCGGAACACGTCAGCCTAGGGCTGTTCATCGCAGGTCAGCCTTTACCTACTGACTGCGATCTTCATCCGTGTCGTGCGAAGGATCAATGGCCGCATGCCCTCATCGCTCACCGCAGCCCCACGCGACCGGTCGCTCACCGCAGGGCCCGCCGCCCCGACGGGTCAGCCGCACCGCCCTCGGCGCCCTGACCGCGCTGCTCCTGCTCATCGGGGATCCTCGGTCCGAGCGGACCGCACCCGAGCGCCTCGGCCGACGACGCCGACACGGACTTCGACACGTGGACCCAGGTGGCCCAGAACATCGGCACCGAGCTCGAGCGAGGCGGTGACCACCTACACCGGCGGCAACACCACCGGCGCGGCCTCCGCCTTCCAGCGGGCCTGCAACTCCGGCTACGTGGCCTCCAATATGCAGCTGGTCACCATCGACCGCCTCGGCCAGGACGTCGCCACCACCGAGCAGCAGGCCTTCGAGGCCCTGCGCAAGGCCTCCTACACGGCCGGCAACGACGAGACCATCACGGCCGACGCCGCCTCGCTGTCGTCGGCCCTCCTGGCGGACGCGGGCAGGCTCGACGCCCTGTCTGACCTGCCCGGCCCGCGCGACTAGCGCCGCCCAGCGGTCTCGACCATCGCCACCGAGCGCGCCTCGCTCCAGGCCAGCAGGACGCAGGTCAACGAGGGCCGCGGCGAGCGGACCTGGACCGAGGTCGCCGCGGAGATGACGGTCCTCATCAACTCCGGGGTCGACAAGGCCGCCAACGGCGACGGCGACGGCGGGGCCGACGACGTCAACAAGGCCTACTACGGGTACTACGAGAAGCTCGGCTTTCGAGAAGACCGTCATGTCCGCGATCTCCGGGGACCGCGTCTCCGTGGTGGAGAACCAGTTCAAGGTGGTCCGCAAGGCCATGGTCTCCGGCGCCTCCGCCTCCGAGGTCCGCTCCGCCGCCGACACCCTCATCTCCTACATCCAGGAGGACGCCGCGACGCTCGACGGCGGCGCCGCCCAGAACATCAGCCCGATCAAGACCTTCTTCACCGGATCCTTCGGGCAGGCCCTCATCATCCTCCTGCGCGAGGGGCTCGAGGCGATCCTCGTGGTCGCCGCGATCATCGCCTACCTCATCAAGGTCGGCATGAAGGACCGCGTCAAGCACATCTACGCCGGCATCGTCCTGGGCCTGGTCGGCTCCGGCATCGTCGCCGTGCTCTTCGCCTTCCTGTACAACTCCGCCTCCGCCCACCAGGAGATCCTCGAGGGCGTCGTCGCCCTCGTCGCCATGGGGATGCTCCTGTCACCTCCAACTGGATGCTGTCGAAGTCCTCCGTGGAGTCCTGGAACCGCTACATCAAGGACCGCACCGAGGGCCTCCATCTCCGACGGCGGCTTCGGGGCCCTGGCCTCCCTGTCCTTCCTGGCCGTGTTCCGCGAGGGCGCGGAGACCGTCATGTTCTACGAGGGCCCTGTTCACCATGGACCCCGGCGGAAGGGCCTCCATCTGGCAGGGCTTCGCGGTCGGCGTCGTGCTGCTCGTAGTCATCTTCCTGCTCATCCGCTTCACCAGCGTCAAGATCCCGCTGCGCCCTTCTTCGCCGTCACCAGCTTCCTCTATGGCCGTGCTCGTGGTCATCTTCGCCGGCGGCGCGCCCACGCCCTGTACGAGGGCGACCTCATCCCAGCACCTACGGTGCCCGGCTGGCCCACCCTACGACTACCTGGGCATCTACCCTACAAAGCGAGACCCTGGGCTTCAGGGCCTTCATGCTCCCCTCGTCGTCATCGTCCTGTCCGTCGCCTCCGTGCTGCGCCCGGCGCCGCAGAGCCCGCAGTCGCCGCCGCGGCCGACGCCAGGTCGACGACGTCAAGTCCTCTGTCGCCGGGTCCGACGACGTCAAGTCCTCTGTCGCCGGGTCCGACGACGTCAGCCGTCCGACGACCTCGCGATGGATCCGACGCGTCCGACGCGCCGCCGCATCCGAGTCGCCGACGCCGTCGCCGAGCGACGCCGAGTCCGCCCACACGGTCCACCACCGACTGACCGCCTCGCTTCGAGGACCGCTCAACTGAAAAGGAAGCCCGTGCGCTCTGTCAAACTCGTCTCCGCCGTCGCGGCCCTGGCCCTGGTCGGCACCCTCAGCCTGGCCGGCTGCGGGTCAAGAACGGCTCCAACGCCAGTGGCGGCAAGGGCGGTGCCGCCACCGCTGCCGCCGCCACCGACACGGCCAGTGAGTCCGCCTCGGTCGAGGCCACCAACGACTCCGGCGGCAACGCCGGCTTCGAGGAGTACCCTATCGGCAGTGACAAGGAGGCCGAGGCAGATCAACGTCGCCCTCGTCTACTTCCAGCCCGTCGATATGGAGCCCGCCGGCGCCGCCATCTCAAGGCCTCCGAGTCCTCCCTTCCACATGGAGGTCGACGTCTCCGGACTCAAGGACAACACCCTGGGCTACGGCGCGGGCGACTTCGTCCCCGGTCTGACCGTCGACTACAAGATCGCCCTCAAGGACGGCTCCGGCACCCCCGTCACGGGCACCTTCATGCAGATGAACGCCTCCGACGGACCGCACTACGGCGCCAACATCAAGCTGGACCAGGCCGGGCGGTCACCGTCACCATCACCATCCACAGCCCCGAGGAGAGCGGCTGGGTCCTCCACGTCGACCCCGAGACGGGCGTCAAGGGCCGGTTCTGGACCCAGCCCATCGAGCTGACCTGGGACTGGGACCACACGCCCCAGGAGTGGTGAGCCGCCCGCAGACCGCTGAGGGCCGGCCCCGTAGAGATCTGCCGCGGCGACGCGCGATCGATGCGCCGCCGCGGCAGATTCCAGCGCTCAAGGAAGGACAAGTAAGGACCACATGCTCGCGCGCTACGTCTCCGTCGTCGGTGGGGCGACCCTGCCCTTCCTCCTGTACGCGGCCCTGGCCGTCATCCTCACCCCCGCCCTCGTCGAGGGCTGGCCCCGCGCCAGCCGCTGCGCCTGGCCTCCGCCCTGACCGGCGCCGTCGGCGCCATCGTCTTCGCGACCCTGCGGACCCTGGCCGTCATCTCCCTCGCGCAGCGCCGTGACCATCCCCCACCCTCATCACCTGCGTGATCGTCGACGCCCTGCCCCTGGCCGTCCTCGCGATCCCTGACCGTGCGCCCGTCGCTCGGCGAGCGAGGGACGTCATGCGCAGCCTCACCCAGGTCATCGGCTGCGCCGCCATCGCCATGGCCTTCTTCCGCGCCATCCCCGAGATCATCCTCCAGCTCACCGCCTTCATCGAGCCCAGCAGTCCACCTTCTCCTCCGAGATGCTGCTGCGTCCTGGGTTCCCTGGGCGGATGGGTCGGCGTGGCCATCCCTCGCCTTCATCTACCGCAGCGCCCGCAGTCGCCCCAGATCCTCACGCGTCAGCCTGCTCGTCTTCACCCTGGTCTTCACCGCCGTCCACGTCCTGGAGCTCGCGAACGTCCTGCGCGCCACCCACCGGATGCAGTTCCACGGCTCCACCTTCCGCACCATGACCTGGCCGGAACAGCGCCCAGGGCGTCATCCTCCTGACCGCCGCCGCCGTCTGGCTCGTGCCCATGGCCCTGGCGCTGGTGCGGGCCCTGGGCCGCGCCCCCGCAGGACAACCCCGCCCGCACCCGCGCCCTGCGCTCGTCGCGGCGGCGCACCGCCGCTGGGTCCTGGCCGGCGCGGCGGGCTGCGCAGTGCTCGCCGTCACGCGCACCATCGCCGTCAGTGAAGGTCAACGGGTCCCCACCCTGTCCGACCCTCGAGCCCTACGACCTCACCGACGCGGGGCGCTCATCCCCACGTCCCTCCTGGCCGACGGCCACCTCCACCGCTTCGCCTACGACGCCTCCGGCGGAAACCCAGGTGCGCTTCATCGTCATCCTCAAGAACGGCGGCGCTACGGGGTGGGCTGGACGCCTGCAGTCCTGCGGGCCCTCCGGCTACCGAGTCCGACAGCAAGGTCATCTGCAAGCGCTGCGACGTGGCCATCAACCCGGCGACCATCGGCTTCAAGGGGCGGGTGCAACCCGGTCCCCATCGACTTCACCGTCTCCGGCGGCACCCTCACCGTCGCCCGGGACGCGCTGGAGTCCAGTGCGAAGGTCTTCGCCTGACATGTTCCTCCTCAGGCTCCTGTACCGCTCCTTCACCCGTCAGCTGCGACGGCGCTCCCTCATCGCGCTGACGGTCGCCCTGTGCGCCTCCATCTGCGTGGCCATGCTCGGAATCGTGCTCGACGTGGGCGACAAGCTCAACGCCGAGCTGACGACCTACGGCTCCAATATCGTCGTCCAGCCCAAGGCGGACGCCGTCGTCTCAACCTGTACGAGACCGACCGGGACGCGGCGCCCACCGCCCACCTCGACGAGTCCACGATCCCCAAGATCAAGACGATCTTCTGGGCCTACAACATCGTCGACTTCGCCGCCACCCTCAAGGGCTCCGTCAAGGTCTCCTCCTCCGGGGGCGAGGTGGACGACCTGAGCGTCACGGGCACCTGGTTCAACAAGGACCTGTCCCTGCCCACCGGCGAGACGACGACGGCCGGCGTCACCACCATGCGCTCGTGGTGGACCATGGAGGGCTCCTGGCCCGCCGACGACGCCGACCAGGCCGTCGTCGGCTCCGACCTGGCCGGCCGCCTGGGCCTGAGCGAGGGGACACGGTCACCTGACCACGCCGACGGGCAGCCGCCCCCTGACCGTCACCGGGGTCTACACCTCGGGCGACAGCGACGACGACACCCTCTACGCGCCCCTGGCCGTCGTCCAGGAGCTCACCGGCCACATCGGCCAGGTCGACCAGGTCGAGGTCAAGGCCCTGACCACCCCGGAGAACGACCTGTCCCGCAAGGCGGCCCAGAACCCGGCCATCCTGTCCTCCGCCGACTGGGAGACCTGGTACTGCACCGCCTACGCCTCCTCCATCGCCTACCAGATCGAGGAGGCCATCCCCGGCGCCGTCGCCAAGCAGGTCCGCCAGGTGGCCGCCGTCGAGGGCAATGTCCTGGAGAAGACCCAGACCCTCATGATCCTCATGACCGCCCTGTCGCTGGTGGCCGCCGTGCTCGCCGTCGCCTCCCTGACCACCGCCTCCCTGGTCGAGCGCACCGGCGAGTTCGCCCTGCTCAAGCCATCGGCGCCTCCTCCGCCTCCGTCAACCGCCTCATACTGGCCGAGACCGCGGTCCTGGGCCTGGCGGGCACCGCCGTGGGGGCGCTCGTCGGCTCGGGGCTGGCCCAGCTCATAGGGCGGATCGTCTTCGGCTCGTCGATCACCATGCGCCCCATGGTCTACGTGCTCGTGGTCGCGCTCATATCCCTGGTCCTGCTCGTGGCCACGGCCTCCTCCATGCGCTCCATCCTCAAGATCCAGCCGGCCACGGCCCTGCACAGGAGGTGAGGGACCGCCATGACCACCACTCCCGCTGCCCGCGCCGCCGCATCACCAACCGGCGCATGTTCGTCATCATGCTCGGCCGGGCCCTGGCCCGACAGCGCTCCCGGGCCCCTGGCCGCCATCGGCTCCTCCGCCGTGAGGGGCCGCCACCCTGTTCTGCCTGGGCCTGCCGTGTGCCTGGCCATCCCGGCCCAGATGAACGCCCAGATGCGCCAGTTCGGGGCCAATCTCATCCTCGTCCCTCCAGGGGAGCTCGGGAGGCGGCCAGCGGCGGGCCCGCGGCGACTCCCTCCGCCCGCGGGCCGCACGCGCATCCCGCTCGCCACTCCCAGCGGGAGCGCCGCAGCGACCTCCCTCAGGGCGGCTCCACCGCCGCCGCAGGCGCGACAGCGACTCCACCGCCGCAGCCGCCACCGCCGCATCGCATCCTCCGCCGCTGCGTCGCCATCCCCGGCGCTGGCGCCGCCGCGCCGACGACCGCCCGGGTGAGCCCGCAGGCCGCCGCGGACGCCGCCGCACGCCGTCGCCGCTGCGACCGGCTCGTCCGCCACCCGCTCCGCCGCCTACCGCTACGAGACGGTCCGCATCAACAAGTCCCCCACCTCGTGGGGGATCGACGTCGACGCGGTGCGCGCCCTCAACGGCCACCTGGGAGATCGAGGGCGCTGGCCCGGCGACAGGGAGGTCCTCATCGGCCTGGACGTCGCCGGGCACCGGCTTCAAGGTCGGCTCCACCGTCAACGCCGAGTACCTGGGCAGCGACGACCTGTCCCTCGTCGTCCACCGTCTCCTCCAGCGGCGACGCCGCCCAGGCCGCCGGCCAGGCGAGCTGGCGGGTCTCGAGGATCGTGGACACAGGTGGGTCCGAGGACGACATCCTCTACGTCCCCTGGGTCACGCTCGAGGACCTCACCGGCAATGCCGACGCCGGCTACGACGTCGTCAGATCTCCGTCGACACCACCTCCGTCACCGCCGCGGACGTCGCCGACGCCGTCAACCGGGCCGCCGACGCCGCCGGGCAGGGGGTGCGGGCCGAGCCGGTCTCGAAGATCACCAGCGGCGACACCCGCATCATCACCATGCTCGACACCCTGTTCTGGGTGGTGGCCGTCGTCGTGCTGGGCCTGACCCTGGTCGGCGTATCCACCACCATGACGGTCATCGTCTCCGAACGGCGCAACGAGATCGGCCTGCGCAAGGCCCTGGGCGCCTCCTCCAGGTCCATCGCCGTGGAGTTCTACACCGAGGCCGCCTGCCTCGGCCTCATCGGCGGGCTCATCGGCACCGCCATCGGGTACGCGCTGGCGCGGGCGGTGGGATCGGGGTCCTCGAGCAGCCCATCGGGTTCTCGTGGTGGCTGGCGCTGCTCTCGGTGCTCCTGTCCGCCCTGGTCGCGGTGATCGCCTCGGCCGGCCCGGTGCAGGGCGCCACCCGTATCGACCCCGCCCTCGTCCTGAGAGAGGAATGACATGCCATCGTCCTCGTCGTCGGCCGCCCCCGACGTCCTGCTCCAGCTGCGCCACGTCTCGAAGATCTACGGCGAGCTCCACGCCGTCGACGACGTCAGCCTGGAGGTGCCCCCGCGCAGTGGCTGTCCCTGGTCGGCTCCTCCGGGTCGGGCAAGACCACGCTCGCGAACATCATCGGCTGCATGGACACGGCGACCGGGGCTCGGTCCTGCTCTCGACGGGCGCGAGCTCGGCCGGCTCAACGCCGCCCAGCTCACCGAGATCCGCAAGAACGTCATCGGCCTGGTCTTCCAGCAGTTCCACCTCATTCCGCACCTGACCGCCGTCGAGAACGTCATGGTCGCCCAGTACTACCACTCCATGACCGACGAGAAGAGGCCCTGGGAGGCCCTGGGCGACGTCGGCCTGGGCGAGCGCGCCACCACCTGCCCTCCCAGCTGTCGGGCGGCGAGCAGCAGCGCGTGTGCATCGCCCGCGCCTGATCAACCACCGAGATCGTCCTGGCGGACGAGCCCACCGGCAACCTCGACGAGGCCAACGAGCAGCTCGTCCTGGACATCTTCGCCCGCCTCCACGAGGCCGGGACCACGCTCATCGTCGTCACCCACGACGCGCACGTGGCCTCCTGCGGGCAGCGCCAGATCCTGCTCAACCACGGGCGCCTGGTGGGGAGAAGCTCAACGACGGCACCGAGGGCGCCGCAGCGCCGATATGCTCGACTTCGGGCAGAAGGAGGACGCATGACGGATAGCAGCGCCCGGGCGCGCGCGCGAGCGGGCGCCCGGTCGAGTCGCGCCCCGACCCGGCGACGAGGAGGGCTCCCCCGGCGAGGGCTGGTGCGCCGACGGCGGGCCCGCGAGCGCGCCGCGCCCTGGCGGTGGGCGGCGTCGTCCTCGCGGCGGCCTGCTCGACCGGCGTCCTGACCGGCTGCGCCGCCGGGAAGGAGGTCACCCTCAACGACGAGTACGCGGGCCGCGCCCAGACCGCCAACCCGCCCCGCCGGGACCACCGCCCCGGCACGACGGCCCCTGCCCCGCGCCCGACGGTGACGGGGGCCCCTACGCCGACAGCCAGTACGCGGCCTCGGAGAGCTACGGCGTCGTCGACGGCGTCATCGAGAGGACTCCATCGACGTCACCGCGACCCCTGCAAGGCGGCGTCATCACCGATGTCTCCGTGACCGGGCACCCGCTGCTGACCCAGTCGCACGACTACATGCAGGGCTTCGTCAGCGAGATCTCCGGCGCCGTCGTCGGGCGCAGCGTGGAGGACGCCCGTCACCGCCCTGGCGGGGGCGTCGAAGACTCCGACGCCTTCAACGACGCCATCGACGACATCGCCTCGCAGGCGGCCCGGGCCGCCGCGTCCGGGTCTTGAGGCCCGTCCGGCGCCCCAGTGTCCCATTCGTCACCGAGTTCCTCCCGTCGCGTGACGGCCGGGCCTGCGGGGCGCGGGCTCGATATGGTGGGGTCATGCCCGCATCCGTCACCTCTCGACACGCCCGTCCCGGCCGCCCCCGCGCCGGTCGACGTCGAGCGCGTCGTGGCCTGCGTGCGCGGGCTCGGGCTGCGGTTCTTCCTCGACGACGAGGGGGACCTGGGCATCCCCTGGCGCTACGTCACCGTCCACGTCATCTTCCAGGACACCCGCGCCATCCAGCTGCGCGGCGTGTGGCACCGCATCGCCGACACCGACCACCTGGGCCTCTGCGGCGCCTGGTCGAGTGGAACGCCACCCGGATCGGCCCCAAGACCTACCTCACCGTCGCCGACGGCGGCATCCGTGCGCCTGCACGGCGAGGTCACCCACCCCCTGGAGGCGGGCATGACCGACGCCCAGCTCGGAGGACTTCGTCTTCACCGGCTGCCGCCTCATCGTCGCCTTCATGCGCGAGGCGAGGAGCTCTTCCCCGACCCCTGCGCGGCAACCTGGAGCCCTGAACCGCATGAGTCCCGCATCATTCCCGCGCCGCCTGCTCTCCGACCTCATCGCGCGCCTGTTCGGCAGGGCACCGGGGCGAGCGCCCCGACCCCGGACCCGCCGCGCCCTCGCCGCGCCCCTGCCGCACCGGGGCGCGGGACGGACGAGCGCCGGGGAGCGCGGGACGACGGCGAGGGAGGTGGTCGCCATCGTCTCCGTGCGCGTCCCGGCCGCTTCGCTGCAAGCTGGACAAGCCGGACGGGTCGGACGAGCTGACCCGCGGCGCTGACCCTCAGCGCGTGGAGACCATGCTGACCGGCCCCATGGGATACGCGTGCGGTGGCACGAGAGCAGGAGCCACCCCTGCCTGCTGGGCACCTGGGACACCTTCCCTTCGTCATCGAGGCCGGAGGCCACGAGGCTGGCCTGCTGATCTCCGGCGACTGGGAGGGCCGATCACTCCTCCCAGCGCGACGAGATCGCCGCCTCCGTCAACGACTGGAACCGGGACAAGTTCTTCACGGTCGCCCTGGTGGAGAGCCCCCTCGGCCCGGTGGTCCGCGCCACCACCTGACGGACCTGCAGCTCCGGGGTGACCGACACCCAGCTCAGGCTCCACCTGGACACGGCCCCTGTCCTCGTGCACGCAGGCCCTGAGCCGGGTCGGCCCCTCCTGCCGGAGATGTGAGGGGCGCCGCCGTGAGCGCCCGCGCCGTTGGCATCGGCAGGACGGCGCGACGCCGGTGCCGGTGCTGGCATCAGCATCGGCGTTGGCACCAGGGCGGCATTGGCCGCGGCACCGGCCGATCACCGGCGCCGCGCCAGTTCGGGCCTCGGTGCTAGCCCCGGTGTCGGCTCCGGGCGCCGATGCCGGAGCCGCGCGGTCGCGCCGGTGCGCGTAGCCGTCGTCGGCCCGACGGCCAGCGGCAAGTCGAACTCGCCCTCGACCTCATCGAGGGCCCTCGCCGTCGACGGGGCTCCTGCCATCGATGGGGACCGGGGCGCGACGCGAGGGCGCTCCGCCGTCGAGCCGAGCTGCGGGCGGGGGCCCTCGCCGTCGACGGGCCCCGGGCTGCGGGCGGAGACTGGGGAGCCGAGGGTGGTCAATGCCGACGCCTCCCAGCTCTACCAGCGGCATGGACATCGGCACCGCCGACTCGCCCCTCTCCCAGCGCCGCGGCGTGCCGCACCACCAGATCGACGTCCTGACCGTGCGTGAGGAGGCCAGCGTCGCCGCCTACCAGGTCCGCGCCCGCGCCGACGCCCGCGCCGCCGAGGCCCGGGGGCCCCGCGTCCTCATCGTCAGGGGCTCCGGGCTGTACGTGCGGGCCCCTGACCGACGACCTGGACTTCCCGGGCACGGACCCGCAGATCCGCGCGTGACCCTGGAGGCCCGGGCCGCCGCCGTCAGGGGCCGGGCCCTGTGGGAGAAACTGCGCCGGGCCGACCCAGCCGCCGCGGAGGCTGTCAGGGCGGCCAACACCCGCCGGGTCGTGCGGGCCCTGGAGGTCCTGGCCGTGACCGGCGGGCCGTTCTCCGCGACCCTGCCCCGCTACGAGGACCCTGGTGCCCACCGTGCACCTGGCGCTGCGCCCCGAGCGCGCCGCCCTCAACGCCCGCATCGATGCGCGCGCCCGGGCGATCTCGACGCGGGCCTGATCGAGGTGCGGGCCCTGGTGGACGAGGGCCTGGCCGAGGGGACGACGGCGCCGCAGGGCCATCGGCTACGCCCAGGCCCTGGCCGTCCTGGACGGGACCATGGCCGCGAGGAGGCCGTGGAGGCGACCGCCGCGGCCACTCGCAAACTCGCCTCCCGCCAGATCAAGTGGTTCCGGCGCGATCCCGCGTCCACTGTGATCGACGTCGCGCTGGAGCCCGGGGGCGACTGGGCGCCCGGCGAGCGCGAGCGCGTGACGCGTCGGGCCCTGGAACTGGTGCGCGCGGGGAGCGGTCGGCACCTCGCCGGTGAGAACGTCCGCGGCGCCCAGAGCCGGTGCGCGGGGAACAGGCCCTGGTGCGCCGGGCCCCGTTGACGAGCATCCCCGATGAGTCCCGCCGCACTGTGGACGTTGACGGTCACGCAGGTGCCATAATGACGAGGGAGCCGCCCGGCGTACCCGGACGGCTCCCCAGGAAACTGGGATGTTGAGTCAGCGCCCCAACAGGACGTTGATCAGAGCTGCAAGGGCCCAGATCAACGGCGAGCGTCTGCAGTAGCGTCCGCCAGATCTGGGCCCTCTGCGCGCCCGTCATCCCCTTGCGCGTCCCGCCCTGCGGCGGCAGCGCCTCCGTTCTTCGACGACATGCCCAGTCTCACCCCTCTCGGTACGCACTCCCGGCAGAACTGTGACTGCGTTGATCCGGGGTGGTGCCGTGGAAGCAGAACCACCATGGCACGCACCGGCGCCGGGCGCGCCAGTGACGGGGCCGGCCGCATCTCAACCTCGCGTGGCGTCCCAGGGCGCGCCAGCGGTCCGCGAGATCGCCGGGTAACCGACCGAGATCGTCACTGAACCCGCAGAACGTACCTCGCAGACGTTCTCGCGGGTTAAGTCGATGATCTCGTGCGTCGGGGTGAGTTTCTCGCGGGCCGAGCGGCGTTCCCCACGGGTCACCTGGGCGTCGAACCTGGTTATCAATGCGCCCGTCATGGTCTTCATCCACGCCCCGCCGCGGGTCGAACCCGCTAGTGCGGTGGCTGATTCCCGCGGTTCCTCCGCCGCGGGCGCGAGGCACGGCCTGCGAATGCTGCTGCGTGCCGCCTCGTTCGCCCCACCTGCCCCATTCGTCCCGCCGCAGGGCGCGGACGGACCCGCGGCGGGCGGTCCGACGACTCAAAAAGGTGGCTGGCGCATATCTTTTCCTCCCCGTCCTGCGCCCCTCCTGTTCCGAAGTGGCGCAATGACGCCATTCCTCGGACGCGCGGGAGCCGCCGCGCATCCGAAAGTTACGCGCCAGCCACCTTTTTCCGTCCCGGCGGCGGCCCCGGACCACGACTACGGGGCCGCCGGGCGGAAGATCACCCCGCGCGACCCCGCCGGCGGCCCCGGGGCAGATGCGAGCAGGCGGTGCCCGGCCACCGCGACGCGCGCCCCTGCCGGCGGCGGCCCCGCCGACGCCCCCGGAGCAGTGCGACGGGCCCCCGATGCCGGGTGAGGCCCCGCTGCGACTACAGTGGCGCTGTTCAGCTTCGGCCGCTCCATCCACGACAGGCACCATGACGACGCAGACCTCGCCCCCGCCCGCAGGCGCCCCCGCTCCCGGGCGGCCCTGTGCCCGCCCTGCCCGAACCGGGCCCAGGTCGTCCAGGTCCGGGGCGCCGTCTGGGCCGTCACCGATGTCGAGGCCCAGGGCCTGCTCCGCAGCCCCGCCGATGACGGCCAGGCCGCCTCGAGCACGTCGTCGCCCTCAATCCCTCGACGAGGACCGCATGGGCGAGGCTGACCGTGGTCTGGGAGCTCGAGGTCAGCAACTCCGTGGTCCCCGGACCGGGGCCTGCCCGACACCATCTCCGCCGAGGGCCCTCGACGACCCCCGACACCCTGGGCGCCTTCGTCGACGCCGTGCGCTGGGGCGCCGTCACCTCCGCCGACCCCAGGGCCTTCCAGTCGCCCCTTCCGCTCGGGCGCCACCCTGGAGCCCCTACCGGCTCGAGCCCGCTGCGCCGGGCGCTCGCGGCCCCGCGCACCAACCTGCTGCTGGCCGACGACGTCGGCCTGGGCAAGATCCATCGAGGCGGGCCTGGTCATCGAGGCTCCTCCTGCGCCACCGGGCCCGCTCGGTCATCGTCGTGTGCCCGCCCGAGCCTGGCCTGAAGTGGCGCGACGAGATGCGCGGAAATTCGGCCTGGAGTTCGTCATCGTGGACTCCGCGCGCCTGGCCGCCGACCGGCGCACCTACGGCCTGGCCGCCAACCCGCTGCGGCTGCACCCGCGCGTCATCGTCTCCATGGCCTGGCTGCCGGGCGTGCGCGCCCAGCGCCCTCCTGCGCGAGTCCTGGCCGACGCCGAGCAGCCGGGAACAGCCCGCCGCTACGCCTTCGACGTGCTCGTCGTCGACGAGGCCCACCACGTGGCCCCGGCGGCGCCCTCGGCCGCCGGGGGCGGGCGGGGCTACGCCGTGGACTCCCAGCGCACCCGCGCCCTGAGGCGCCTGGCGGACAAGTGCGAGCACCGCCTGTTCCTGTCCGCCACGCCCCACAACGGCTACACCGAGTCCTTCACCGCTCTGCTGGGATGATCGACTCCCGCGCCGCTTCGCCCGCGGAGCCTCCATCGACGTGGCGCTGCGCTGGAGGTGACGGTGCGGCGCCTGCAAGTCGCAGATCGCAGGCAAGGACTTCCGTTCTCGCCAGGTCAGCCGCTCCTCGTATGAGGCCTCCCCGGAGGAGGAGCGGGCCTACGCCGACCTGGACTGAACTGCTGCAGCTCCGGGCGCGCCCAGGGCGCGGCGCAGCCTCGACATCGCCGCCGCTGCTGCTCAAGAAGCGCTTCCTGTCCAGCCCCTGGGCCTTCGCCCGGACCCTGGAGAACTACCTCGACCAGTCCCTGCCCGGCGGCGCGCTCGACGACGAGTACGACGACTACTACACGGAGGTCATGGGCTCGGGGCAGGCCGACGAGGAGGAGGGCCTGGTCGCCCAGCCGGAGCTGGACACGCTGCTGGCGACCCGCGGCTCGGACCCGCTGAGCGCCGCCACGCGCGAGCAGCTCGAGGAGCTGTCCGAGTGGGCCCGTGGCACTGGTCCCGCTCCGACTCCCGCCTTGAGGCGCTCGTGGCTTCTCGACGCCGTCTGCCGGCCCGATGGCCGCACGTGGACGAAACGAGCGGGTCGTCGTCTTCACCGAGTACGCGGACACCCTGGGTGGATCGTCTCCGTGCTGCGCCAGCAGGCTACGACGAGCAGCGCCTGGCGGTCATCCGCGGCTCGACCCCGCCGAGCGCGAGGGACGTCCGGGCGCGCTTCAACGCTCGACCCGCCGATGAGGACGTGCGCGTCCTCATCGCCACCGATGCTGCCGGGAGGGCATCGACCTGCAGGCCTACTGCCACCGCCTGGTCAACTTCGACATCCCTTCAACCCCTCCGCCTGGAGCAGCGGGTGGGCCGCATCGACCGCTACGGCACGGGGAGGACCTGAGATCCGCTACCCGGTCGTGCCAGGGGCGGGCTGTACGCGGGGCACCAGGAGTTCCTGGGCCGCCTGGCCGAGAAGATCGCCACCGAGACCCGGGATCTGGGCGAGGTCAACCCGCTCATCGACGAGCAGATCACCGAGCGCTTCCTGGGCCGCAGCCCGCGCAGGGCCCGCGGGCGCGGCCGCGACGAGAAGGCCATTGACTCAGCCCTGGCGGAGCGGGCGGCTCAACCAGCAGCTGACGACCCTGGCCCGCGGCTAGCGAGGACCGCAAGGCCGCCATGCACCTGACCCCGCGGGCGGGCCAGCGCGTGGTCGACGAGGCGCTGCGCATGACCCACCAGCCGCTCCTGGACGAGGTCGGCTCCGAGCTCACCGACGCGCAGGTCTTCGCCGTCCCGGATCTGGCCTGCTCCTGGCAGGACGCGGTGGCCGATACCTGCGCTGCGCCCCGGCGAACTGCGGCCGGTCACGCTGACGAGGAGGCCGGGCGCGCCCCGAGCATCGTCCACGTCCACCTGGGCTGCCGCTCATGCGCAAGGCCACCCGCATCCTGCGGGCGAACCTCTTCAGTCCGCGCTCAGGTCAGCCGGGTCACCGCCGTGGGTGCTGCCGGGGCCTGGAGCACTCCTGCACGCCGCCTCCATGTCCCGTCTGGTGCTGGTGGGGGCGCGGCGGCCTGCGCCTGCACGAGCAGGTCTTCGTCACCGGCGTGCGGCTGCGCGGGCATCGCGTCGCCGAGGACACGCTGCACGAGGTCCTGGACCGCGCCTCGACCCGCGGCTACCGGCTGGCCGCGCGCGAGTTCGCCGCCGCCGCTGGCCTCTCTGTGGAACGACGGCGGTCACTGCGCACCCGCCTGGTGGAGGAGACGGCCCGCCGGGCCAGAGCCTCGAGGACGACGTCGCCCACAGCCTTGAGGAACGCCGTCGGGCGGACGCCGACCGCGTCCGGCATCTTCGCCGCCTTCGCGCCAATCTCACCGAGCTCCCTGAGTGCCTCGCGCCCAGGGAGCGCGAGCAGCGGGGATGCTGGCCCTGTGGTCTGGCGAGCAGCGTCAGCAGCGGCGGACATGCCGCGCCATGGAGGACCGCCTGAGGAACTGGCTGGTGAGGAGGAGCGCGAAGAGGCGGCGGTGCGCTCGCGCTACGAGGACGTGAAGCCGTACGTCTCGTCGGTGGCCCTCGTCCTGGCCGTCACCGAGGAGGACGCCGCAGAGCAATGGGAGGGACGGTCATGAGTCGAGGACACCCGCATCGAAGGGCCGCGCCGAGGCCGCGGCAATGGCGGGACGCTCCGGTCGAGCCGGTCGCGGCTCCGGCGGCGGCGCCCCGGGCGGTCGCGGCGCCGCCCAGCAGCATCGCCAGTGGCTGGGATTGGTCGACACCGAGGGCCGTTCCTGTCCGTGCCGGTCCTCACCGGCCTCTACCCGCAGGTATCGAGGCTGAGCCGCAGTGCGCGGGCGCTGCGCGCCGCCAAGCCCGCCTTCGACCGCGCCTGGGACGCCTGGGACGTGGACCGTGACTCCAACTCGGCGCTCGTCTCCTACCGCCAGGCCCGGACTCCTGGGTGGGAACCGTGTTCACCGAGGTCCTGGGCTGGGACGCCCTCTGGACGACGGCGCAGGACCGCCCGGCGCTGGAGGAGACCCACCGGGTCTCCTCCGACAGCTACCCGCTGGTGACGGCGACCCCGACCGGCGCGCTCGTGCGCAGCAGGATGTCGGCGTCCTGGTCCTGGTCACGGACCCGGTCGACTCGCTGCGGGAGATGGGCCGGACGGCTGGGCCACGAGTCCGATCGACCGGATGGCTGCGATGCTGCGCGCTCCCGGGCTCGACCTGTTCGATCGGCGTGGTCACCGACGGCGCTGGTGGGCCCTGGTGAGCGCCCTCGCGACGGAGGGCCACGGCCTCGGCGCGTGGACAGCCAGACCTGGGTGGAGGAGCCCGCCACCCGCGATGCCTTCCGTGAGCTCCTGTCCGTGACCCGCCTGGTGGGCGGTGAAAAGGGCAAACGGCTCCCGGCTCTCTTCGACGCCTCCGTCCTGGCGGCCGAGGAGATCACCGAAGCCCTGGGACCCCAGGTGCGTCGCGCCGTCGAGTTGGTTGCTGACCGCCTTGTCCGGAGGCCGCTCCGGGACGCGGTCGAGCGCGAGCGGGAAGGCGATGACCCGCTGCCGACAGATGCCCACGAGCTGACGGGTGTCGTCACCGTCATGATGCGGGTGGTCTTTCTTCTGTTCGCCGAGGAGCGGGGTCTCGCCCGCCGAGTCCCTCTACACCGGTGGCTACGGCCTGGCCACGGTTCTTGACGCCCTGGAGGAGCGCGCCCGCGACGAGGGCGAAGAGTCCATGGACGGCACGAACCTGATCTGGCACCGGCTGTTGGCCACCTCCCGGGCCCTGTACGGCGGCGGGGTCAATGCCGAGGACATCGCATCCCCGCCTACGGCGGCTCGCTGTTCGACCCCGAGCGCTTCCCCTTCCTCACGGCGACGGATGCGGGCGGCGCCCTGCTGCTGACCGTCTCCGACCGCGTCATGCTCCACGTGCTGCGCTCTCTTCAGACCGCCCGTCTCAAGGGGCAGGAGGCCCGCCGCCTGTCCTTCCGGGACATCGACGGGAGCAGATCGGCTACATCTACGAGGGTCTGCTGGGCTACACCTGCGTCCGCGCCGAGGAGACGGTCCTGGGCCTGCCGGCAAGGGGAGGGCGAGGAGCGAGGTTCCCGCTGTCGGTCCTGGAGGGCCTCGCCGAGGCGCACTCTGACGACGCCGACCTGGCCAAGGCCATTATCGATTGGCTCGAAAAGAACCAGCCCGGGGCCAAGCCGTCCACGCGCAGCGCCCTGGCCAAGGAACTGGGCGCTGGGGACGCCATGCCCGACGCCGAGGCCGAGGGCCTCCTGCTCGCCGTCACCCGCGATGAGGGCTGCGCGCGCGCCTGCGTCCCTGGATCGGCGCCATTCGCACTGATCTGCGCGGGCGGCCGATGGTCATCCAGCGCGGGGGTCTGATCGTGGTGGAGACGCCGTCACGGGAAGCGGCGCCCACTACACGCCCCCGGCTTCTGGCCGGGAGACGGTGGTGAGCACGCCTGAGCCGCTCGTCCACCGCCCGGCCCCCATGAGACCGACGACCGCGGCCAGTGGCGGTCGATCTCCTCCACCGACATCCTCGACCTGCACGTGGCGGACATCGCCTGCGGCTCGGGCGCCTTCCTCGTGGCGGCGGCTCGCTTCCTGGCCCGCGAGGCTCGTCGAGGCCTGGACCCGGAGGGACCCTGGGCAGTACGCCGACGAGTCGGGCGGGGCCAGCGCCACGCCCTGCGCCAGGTGGTGGCCCGCTGCCTCTACGGGCGGACATCAATGAGATGGCCGTGGAGATGTCAGCTCTCCTGTGGCTCGTCTCCTGGATCGACAAGCCCTTCAGCTTCGTCGACGACAAGGTCTTCGTCGGCAACTCACTGCTGGGCCTGACCGACCTGCGCCAGCTGAGGGTCCAGCACATCGACCCCGCGGCCGCGCGCCGAACGGCGGCTCTTCGAGCTCGACCGCACCGGCGCCTACGCCAGGGCCCTGGACGTCGACGCCGTCGTAGAAACCGAGGGTGGTTCGCCGTCGCCGCGAGCTCGCCAGTGAGGTGGACAATGCGGATCCGGCCCGCTCGACGACGACCAAGCAGCGCCTCCAGCGTGAGAACGAGAGGACCTGGAGGTCCTGACTCGGGTGGCCGACGCCGTCGTGGCCGCGGGCCTCTGACCCCGGGTGGAGGCGAAGTTCGGCAAAGCGGCTCAATGAGGCCTACGGCGATCTGGCGGTGGCCCTGGGCGGGCCTTTCCCCGCCGACGGAGCGGGCGACGACGCCGTGCTCGAGGCCATCCTCACGCGCGGCCTCACCCCGACCGTGCCCACCGACTACGAGCACTGGCGCTGCCTCCACTGGCCCTGGCCGTGCCCGAGGTCATGGAGCGCGGCGGCTTCGACGCGATCGTCGGCAACCCGCCCTTCCTGGGCGGGCAGAAACTCACCGGCGCTGCGGGCGACAATGTGCGCGAGTGGTTCGTGAATATCCTCGCTCGAGGACAGCAAGGCGGTGCCGATATCGTCGCTTATTTCTTCCTGCGTGCACTTTCTCTGTTGAACGGAAATGGGGTGGCGGGCTCATTGCAACCAAAACACCGTCGCCCGAAAGAGAGCTACTGCGAGGGTGGGGCTTGATCTGCATGACGGACTCCGGGTTTCACCATCACCCGCGCATCCGATCGCGCTCCTGGCCTCTCGGAGCGTCAACCTTAAGTTCGCCGCCGTGTGGGGACCCGTGACGCCGTCTCCCTCCCGCGGACGACAATGGTCTGCGATGATACGCCGTGTCCGGATCAGCAGCTCCTGGAACCTGCCAGCCGTGCGGAGGAAAGCCCCGAGCGTCTCGCCGAGAAATCGGAGCGTCCTTCATAGCTGCTGTATAGCTGGGTAAGGATTTATTCTGGGCCAGAGGCTCGGGAGTGGATCACTGGAGATCCTCGCAATGCCGAGGTGCTCTCCCCTACCTCAATGGAGAGGACCTTAACTCTCGCCCGGACTGCTCCGCATCCAGGTGGGTGATTGATTTTGGTTTGCGCGAATTCCGGGAGGTCGAGACTTATCGACTGCCATTCTCTCGAGTAGTTGAAAGGGTCAAGCCTCAACGCGAATCAGTTAAGGTTGATTATCGTCGCAAGTAGTGCGGCGCTTCGCCGCCTGGGCCCCGTCGATGCGGGAAAGCGATCGCGGATCTCGATGAGGTGCTGCTGATGCCCGTGTGAGCAAAGACGGTCATGCCGGCGCGTGCCCACGGGTCCTGTCATGAGTGATGCGACAGTCGTCTTTGCCACGGACTCCTACGTGAACAGAGCGGTGCTGTCATCCTCAGGTTCATCAGGTACTGGGCTATCACCTATGGGTCGGGCATGCGAATGATCCTCGCTACGCCGTCGGATGTGTCGAGACCTTCCCCCGGCCCGAGCCCACGGCGGAGCTGGAGGCGATCGGCCGCACGCTGGACGCCGAGCGGCGCCAGATCATGCTGCGCCGCGGCCTCGGCCTCACCAGGCTCTACAACCTCGTCAACGACGCCTGCAGGCCTCGGGCGCTCGACCGGACGTGGGACCGCATGCGCGCCATCCACGTCGAGCTCGACGATCGCCGTCGCCGCCGCCTACGGCTGGGAGTGACCTCGATCTCACCCACGGTTTGCCACACCTACCGGAAGATGACCCGCTGGACCGTGGCCCTCGGGTCACCCGCGTCGAGATCCTCGACCGGCTCCTGAGGAGAACCACCGCCGCGCCGCTGCCGAGGCTGCTGTCGCTGGCGACTCCGGCCAGTCTCGCTCCCGGGCGCCCCTCCCTGGCGCACTCGCGGCCGCAGGCCGCGAAGACCGCAGACCCCCGTTCAGGAGGCGACCCTTGACATCTGAGACCGATTTCTGCGCCCTCCGCACCTCCGCGGCCCCCTCCGACTCCGGCCGGGCGCCACGACGGCGCCGCCTACGTCTTCAACCGCGAGCTCGGCAACACCCCGGCCTCCGCCCGCGCCGGACTCGTCGAGGTGCTCGAGCGCGAACTCATCGGTCCGGCCGACGGCGCCGCGAGGTCCTCACCACCCCGCCCGATCAGCGCTACCTCCTGGGCCGCATCGCCCCCACGCGCCTGACCGGCGCCGCCGACGATCCTGAGGCGGCGGCGTCAGACCGGCGCCCCCGTCACCGGCGTGGAGGAGGAGCGCGAGCGCCTCCTCCGAGGAGGACCCCGGCGAGGACGCCGACGACGAGCCCGTGCGCCGCGGCCTCATGATCCCTGCCTCCATGGGACTGCGTCCAGGTCCCCGCCGACCCCGCCGAGTCTGGAGGCCGTCACCGTGCGCGTCAGCTGGGGCACCTACGAGACCGCCGGCCGCGACGACGCGAGGGCTCCGCCTCCGCCCCCGCTCCTCCTGAGCCCGCCGCGCCGGGGGCCCCGCACTCACCCGCTACCGCCGCGTCCCCACAGCCGCACCCTCCCGCCCTGACCCTGGCGGATCTCACCCTGGCCGCACCCAGGACCACGTGCTCGACAGACGACGTCACCTGCGCGTCGACTCCACCAGGACGCCCCTCGTCGGCGGGAGGGCCGACGGGCTGCCTACCTCATTGAGCTCGCCCTGTGCAACGACCGGACCACCCCCAAGAGGATCGTCCCGGCCTGGATGTTCCAGACCCAGATCGACGTGACGCGGGCGGCCGCGACGTCTTCCTGCCCGTCCACGACCCGTGCTCCCACCGGCTCCCCGGCATGCGGCTGGCCGCCGGCTCGGAGAGGCCCGCCTCGAGCTCCAGTACCGCGACCGCCCTGAGTTCGCCGTCGACGCACCTGCTCGGTCGACTGGAGCCTGCGCTCCGTCCGGCCGGTGAGCCCGCGCCGCGCCGCGCCTTCCGGGTCAGCACCACCCTGGATGCCGACGGTGGAGACGCCCCAGACCGCCGCCGCCGGCGTCCCCGGCGCCGAGCTCACATGCGCGCCCTGGCCGCCGCGGCCGCGCAGGCGCCCGACGCCGCCGGCCCGGACGGTCCGGACCCGCTCAGGCGCCCTGGAGCCCGTCGTCGCCGCCTACGCGGCCTGGCTCGACGAGCAGGAGGCCGCCGTGGCCACCCTGCCCGAGCACCTGCGGGCACTCGGTGCGGAGGCCCTGGCCGAGGCCCGCCAGGTCCTGGGTCAGCTCGCCGAGGTCTCGACCACCTCCTGACCGATCCCGAGGCCCGCCGCTGCTTCGCCTTCATGAACCGGGTCATGGCCGACCAGCGTCCGCTCCCAGATCGCCGCCGCCCGCGCCGTCAACCCCGGTCTCAGCGTCGAGGACGCTGAGGCCCGCATTCTCAGGAGGATCACCCCCACCACTGGCGCGTCTTCCAGCTCGCCTTCATCCTCATGCAGCTGCCGGCCCTGACCGACCCCGCCCTGCCCCGCCGCTCCGGCGACCTCGGGCCGCCGCCCAGCTGTTCTTCTTCCCCACCGGCGGTGGCAAGACCGAGGCTACCTGGGGCTGGCCGCCTACGCCTTCGCCATCCGCCGCCGCCAGGCTCCTCGAGACGCCCGACGGCCCCATCGACGGGCGCGCCGGGCGTCACCGTCCTCATGCGCTACACCCTGCGTCTGCTCACCTCCCAGCAGTTCCAGCGCGCACCACCCTCGTGTGCGCCGCCGAGCTCGCCCGCCGCGAGGACCCCGCCGCCTGGGGCGAGGGCCCTTCCCTGCATCGGCCTGTGGGTCGGCACCGCCGTGTCCCCAAGCGGGTGCGCGAGGCCGAGGAGGCTCAGGCGCCTGCGCGAGCGCGGCGGCGGGCGGGCACCGCTTCTCCGCCCTTCAGCTGGGCCACTGCCCCTGGTGCGGCCTGGCCCTGAGTCCCGACGACGTCGTCGTCGGCGACAGTCGGTCAGAGCGCCGACCGCGTCGTCGTGCGCTGCCCAGACGAGTTCGGCGAGTGCCCTTCTCCGAGAGGGCAACGGCAACGTGCCCGACGGCCTGCCGGTCCTGACCACCGATGAGGAGATCTACCGCCTCGCCCCGGCCTTCGTCATCGCCACCGTGGACAAGCTCGCCCGCCTGGCCCGCGAGGGCACGCCGCCGCGCTGTTCAGGCACGTCGCCCGCCGCTGCGAGCGCCACGGCTACGTGCCCCACCTCGACCACGAGCGCCAGCGACTGACGGCTGCACCCTGGCCGACGGCGGACGGCATCGCGCGGGGCAACCCTGCCGGCGCCGGCATCCGCCCCGCCACCCGCCTGCGGCCCCGGACCTCATCATCCAGGACGAGCTCCACCTCATCACCGGCGCCCTGGGGACCACCGTCGGCCTGTTCGAGACCGCCGTCGAGGCCATGTGCGCCTGGACGGCCCCAGGCGGTCCCTGCCCTGCCCGGCCGCTCCTGGTGGCCTCCTCGGCCACCGTCCGCAACGTGGCTGACCAGGTCCGCTCTCTCTACAGCTGACGTCACCATCTTCCCGCCCCAGGTCCTCGACGCCTCGGACACCTTCTTCTCCCGGACAGTGCCCGTCGACGACGCCCACCCCGGCGCGCTGTACGTGGGCCTGTCCACCACCGGGGTGCGCCTGACGGCGGCCGAGATCCAGACGACCCAGACCGTCATGGCCGGGCCCAGCTCCTCCTCGACCGGCTCAGGGAGCGCCGCCGACCCCCTAGCATGACGCTCGTCGGCTACTTCTCCGCCACCCGGGAGCTGGCCGGCATGGCCCGTCTACGTCCAGGACGACATCCAGACCGGCCTGGCCAAGCCGGGGCGCGACTGCCGCCTGCCGCGCCGCCGGGGCACGGACTTCGGCGCCCTGCACCTGGGCGAGCTCACCTCGCGCATCGCCTCCGCCGACATCACCGCCACCCTGGACCGCATGGCGTCACCTTCGATCCCTGGCGTCGACTCACCGCCGCCAGGGCCGCCGCGGCCGCGCAGGCCGGTAAGAAAGTGGCGACAGCGCAGGCACGAGGCGAACCCCTACGACGTCGTCCTGGCCACCTCCATGCTCCAGGTGGGGTCGACGTCTCCCGCCTCGGGCCTCATGCTCGTCGTCGGCCAGCCCAAGAACACCGCCGAGTACATCCAGGCCACATCACGCGTGGGCCGGGACGTGAACCACCGCCCGGGCCTCGTCATCACCCTGGGCAACTGGGCCCGGCCCCGCGACCTGGCCCACTACGAGCAGTTCCGCCACTTCCACGAGACCTTCTACGCGCGCGTCGAACCGCTGATCCGTCACCCCCTTCTCCGTCACCTCCATCGACCGCGGGCTCGACGGCGCCCTCGTCGCCGCCGCCCAGGGTCACCCAGGCCGGGCGCAGCGAGGGGCTCAACCCCGAGCACGACGCCGGGCGCATCACCGAGCAGCAGGGACGCGATCGACCGGCTCGCGCAGGACCTCGCCGCCCGCATCGGCGCGGCCGCGGCGAGGAGGGAGCCGAGTACGCCCGCGAGCGCCTGACCAGCCGCGTGGGGAGTGGAGGAAGCGCGACGTCAGGTCGCCGATAAGGCTGGCGAGCTCGTCTACGAGCGCGGCGCCGGACAACTCCCGCCGCTTCTGCGCTCGTGCGCTCGGCTGAGGCGACGGCAGCCGCGGCCCGCAGCGCGAGGACGCCCCCGTTCGTCGTCGCGGCTCCATGCGGGAGGTCCAGCCGGAGATTAACCTCCTCGTTTCGCCGAATCGCGACCGCCTCGTCGACTGCTCGCCTCGACGGCGCCCCCGCCTGGGCGGCAGGAGTCCAGGGAACAGCAGCGGGGCAGCGCCGGCGGACTCAGACTGATAAGACGGATGGAGGAGGAGCGGTGAGCGGGGCAGGACACTCAGGGCGCTCAGAGCGCCCAGGACCAGACAGGGCCGTTCGGGCGGGGTCGGGCCCGAGCGGCGGCCTCGACGAGGTCGGCGTCGACCTCGGCGACGCCGACGAGCTCAGCCAGGACCAGGCCAAGAAGAACTTCGCCAGGGTCGGCTCCGCCCGGCCCACGACGCTGCTCTACACCTACGGGCCCCGGCGCCATTATCGACCTGCCCCACTTCACGGTCATGCCCACCGGCCTGGACGACTGGGAGCGCATCTGGCGACGCCGCGACGCGACCGTGACCGTTCACGCGCCCCGTCTGCTGGAGACGGTCAGCTCATGCTCGGCCACCAGGTGGGTGAGCTGCGGCGCTTTTCCTGGCAGCCCGCCCGCGGCCGGGCCGCGCCGCGACGGCGACGACCTGGGCGTGCCCGCACGGGTCTTCCCCAGTGGCTGCGCTGCACGGGTGCGATCTCCTGGCGCCGCTGAGCCGGTTCGTGAACGGTTACAGCAACACCCACCCTACCGCCCCGACCAGGCCGTCTTCGAGCACGTGGACTGCCCCGGGCGTCCCGTCAGGGGCGGCGCGGCACGCAGGGCGCAGGAGCGCAAGAAGCGCGGCCAGGCGCGGGGCAGGCGGCGCTCGCCGTGCGTGCCCGCCCGCTACCTCATCGCCTGCCCGCCGGGCACCTCGACGAGTTCCCCTACGACTGGTGGGTCCACGAGGGCGCCCACTGCACCAAGGGTCCCCCACCCGGAACTGGCCATGAGCGACACCTCCCAGCGGGGCGCCACCGCCTTCATCTCCTGCCGCGCCTGCGGGCAGCCGCCGAGGGATGGCGCAGGCCCAGGGCGAGGAGGGGCCGCCGTCGCTCCCGCGCTGCCGGGGCCGCCACCCCACCTGGGGATCTTCGACGAGGACGGGTGCCGGGCCGAGCCCGCGTCATGCTCGTGGGCGCCTCCAACCTCTGGTTCGCCGCCACCCAGTCCATTATCGACATGCCCCGCTTCGACCCCGAGGAGGTCAGGCGGGACCGGGTCGAGGCCCTCAGGCGCACCCTCGGAGACGACCTCGAGGACCTCGGGGGGAACATCAAATTCGTCCGCATGTTCCTCAAACGGGTGACGACGAGGCCGTGCGGCTGCTCGAGCTCGACGACGACGAGCTCGCCGGGCTCCTGAAGGCCCTCGACGCCCCCGGCGAGAGCGAGGGGGACAGGCTCGCGCGCCGCGAGAACTGGGACCCGGTGGACCTGCTCGTCCCCGAGTGGAACTACCTCCTGACCGAACCGCCCGGCGACCGCCACGAGGATCCCGACAGCGGACTCGTCGTCTCCCCGCGCGGCCTGGGGGACGTGCCGGCCGGGGTGGGCCGCGTGCTCGCCGTCGATCGCCTGCGCAAGGTCAACGCCGTCCTCGGATTCACCCGCGTGGATGGCTTCGACCGCGTCGACGACTCCGGAGCCCGGCTCGTCCCCTGGTCCGCTCCGGGCGCCCCACCTGGGTGCCGGCCACCGAGGACCGCGGCGAGGGATCTTCATCCAGCTCGACGAGGACGCCGTTGCCGCCTGGGAGGCCAGGGTCCTCACCAGCGTGTGTCAGCCGCCCACCGCGCCGCCCACCGGCGGCAACTTCGAGCGGCGCTCTCCGGGGACCGCCAAGACAGGTCAGCCCCGACGACCGCCTCGTCCCCGCCGCGCTATTGGCTCGTCCACACCCTCGCCCACGCGCTGATCCGTCAGATGGCCATGTCGCTCGGGCTGCAGGGGCCGCCTCCATCAGCGAGCGCCTCTACGCCTGGCACGCGACCGAGCGGCGGAGAGCCGCGGCGGGATGCTGCTGACCACCACCGCCTCGACTCCGACGGCGACCTGGGCGAGGTTGGTCTCCCTGTCCGAGCCCGACCGCCTGGCCGACATCATCGACCAGGCGCTGCGCGCCATGACGCTGCTCGCTCGGACCCGGTGATGCGCCCGGCGCTTCCCAGGACCCGGAGGACTTCCTCCACGGCGCCGCCTGTCACTGCTGCACCATGGTCTCGGAGACCTCCTGCGAGGCGCCAACCGCTTCCTCGACCGCCGCTTCGTCGTGCCGCTGCCCGGCGGCGGCGACGAACTCGGCGGTGGGGCCGCGCGCGCGGCGGTGCCGCCCCAGCGGTGGCAGCGGCGCGAGGCTCGATAACAGCGGTGCTGGCTCGACGGCAGCGGCGGTGCGGCCTCGCCTTCTTCGCCGACTACCGGATCGCGTAGGAAGGGACCCCGCGCGGTGCCCTCAAGGATCGACCCGCTGCGAGCCCTGGGCGCCTTCCTCACGCGGGAGCGAGGCCGACGGCGTCGCCGCCCGCCTGGCTGCCAGGGCCACCCTGGGCCAGGCGCTCGTCGTCGTGCCCGCGCCCCGGCGCCAGCGCGCGCGCAGAGCTCATGAGCGCCGCAGGACTCGGCCCGCAGGATCGGGGCGCACCGTCGCGGTGCTCAGTGCTGTCGCCGGGGCGGCCGCCAGGCTGAGGGAGGTGAGACCCGTATGGACCGCGCCAGCGGGAATGAGTGGGCGCCGGGGCCCTGACCGGTGATGGCGCCGCTCTTGTCCGCGGGCCAATACCTCGGTCGTCTGCGCGACCTAACCCTCAGCCGACCTCGGCCCTGTGGGCGGCGCTGGTGGATCTGCGCCAGCGGCGAGCCGGGCGTGGCGGTGCGCCTCTACGTGGACGCTCAGGCCGCCGACGGGCCCTTCAGGGGCGCGACGGGGCCAGCCGTGTTGGCGGAGTCGGCGGACGCGGTGGGACCGGCGTCCGGGGAACCGCGGCGGCGTCGAGGCGCCCCGGGCCTGAGCACGGGCGAGATGGCCCGGCGGCTGCGCGGCGCCGTCGTCAGGCGCACCCGCGCCCGAGGACGGGATGCGCGCGCGTGACGAGCCACGCCAAGCTCCTCAGCATCGACCACCGCTTCCTGCTGGTGGGCGGCGCGAACCTCTCCTACAGTGCCGAGGCGCGCAGCTGAACTCGGCCTGCCGCCTCGACGACCGCCCTGGCGCACGGCGTGGAGAAGCAGCTGCGGGACCTCGAGGGGTTGTCTACGAGCAGGTGCACAGGTGACGAGGCCGTGACAGCGGCGTTGACTGAGATGAAGATCAGGAGGATTTATGTCCAATAATCAACTTCAGTGGGGAGCCGAGGCTGTGCCGGTTGATCGATGGCAATCCGGAGACTCCGGAGGCTGTGGTCATGCTCAGGACACCGGCGACGCCATTGAGGCTAACATTTCCATTGTCGGGGATGGCGAAGATCGGATGGACCCTACGATCGTTGGTGGTCACAGTAATCTGCTACTAGGGGATGACCCGGATGGGGTGAGCATAGTTATGCGCCGCCCTCCACCATGTTGTTGTATGACAGCGGCGGTTTGTGTTGCGCTGGTGGGCTGTCACGCAACACCGCGGAATCAGAGTTTGGCGGCTGGCACCGGCGTCGTGGTGGCAGATTGCCGTTACTCAGGGCCAAAACATAAAATATGACACGGTAATGGGATGAGAACGAAAGTCCAGCATTCTTGTGATGGGCTGGGAGGTCGGCGATCAGGATTATCAGGAATGTCGATGAAAGTGGTCGCGTACAGTCTGCGAGGCTAGACTTGAGGAAGACCGAGCTGATAGGGTTTCTCGAAACTCAATATGACTATACGTCACCTGGGGCTCAACTCCGGTTCGGGTGGACGCGGCGACGCAGGTGCAGTGACGCCAGTCGTTAGTCAGGATCGCGGCACTGGAACGAGCATCTGCAGTTGCGTTGCGGTGCTCAACCCTGGTTTCATGCAGCATGGAAGAACTGTGCTTTCCGGACTCTATATGTTAATCGCGCAGACGACCCCGTCCGTGTAGACAATATGACCAATGAGCGCTGGGCGGAGGTTGCGACGGCGCATGTGCTGCCCGGCGATGACGCGACGGATTATGATGGTCATTTCCTGTTCAGTACGGCGACGATGGCTGAAGGGCTGTGGCAAGTGGTTCGCCTGTATGGAGACTACGGACGTGCGCTCAGCTACCTCATTCAGATACTCAGGTCGGGGGTATACATGGTCGACTTCGAGGTGCAATTATGAGTGGAATCGCCCGCGAGCAACTCGGACATCTGATTGAGGGTTAAAAGAAAAGCGGGGGTCTCAGATTGAATGAGCGCGGACAAATTCGGTTCAAGGATGCGCTCGATGTTATTCTCGAAAAGCATGGACGTTGCACCTTTGGGGCCGGGCCGGGTTGGCGATTGGAAAAATGGTGCCGCGACTGTATATGGGCTCCAGAAAGCACAGTCGGATCGAGATGGATCATTTGACGATCTCAATACGCTTCGAGAGAATCTCCGCTGCTGCTGCGCTACTGGATTGCCCAGCGACTTGGGTACAGGGCACCGTTCTTAAACAGAATATGGCATGGGATCGCCCGACCGTATGGGAATCTTCAGAATAAAGCGAGAAAAGGTTATTCAGGGGTGATTTTGAAGATGTAAAATGTGTGTGGGCGAGGCTGTTCTCGCTTTTTCGCATGATTACGCGGCCCGGCTGGTTCGGGCGGGTGCGAAGTGCGCGGGGCGATTGGCGGCCATGGCTCCCCGGCGGGGCGCTGGCGGAGGTCGTCGAGCGGGTGATGCGCCACGTGCTGGCGCCCGCCGCGCGCCCCGGGGGTCGGACGAGGGCGCCGAGGCCTTCGGCGGCGGGCCCGTGCGCGCCGGGGCCCGGCGGTGGGTGCAGTCCCTCTTCGACCCCGCGCGCGCGGCGGCGCCCGACGACGGGCCCTGCTCGACGCGATGGCCGGCGGGGCCCCGGACCCGGGGGAGCGGGCGCTGCTGGAGGCGGCCGGGGCCGGGCGCGTCGCGGGGGAGGCGCGGCGGCCGGCGCTCTGGTCGGGACTGGGGGCCGGGGCCCTGGTCGAGCTGGTGGCGGCCTGCGAGCGGCTGTCCTCCTGGGCGCAGTGGGCCGGGGCGCTCGCCGCGGCCTGCCTGGCCTGCTGCCCCGAGATGACCGCCCGGCCCCCGCAGCGGGGCGGGAGCCTTGCGCCTGGCCGCCCCCGACGAGACCCGCCTGGCGGCCTCGGGCGAGATCGCCCTGCGCCTGGGCGTCTCGCGCACCCGCGCGCGCGCGTCCTGGAGCGCGGCGAGGCGCTGCTGGACGCGGCGCTGGCCCCACCGGCGCCCTCCAGCGGGTCGGGCTCATCGACCGGGCCAAGGCCGACGCCGTGACCCGCCGACTGGAGGCGCGGATCCGCGCACCGCCCTGCGGGTGCAGGCCCGCGTCCTGCCGCGGGCCGCCCACCTGCCCCACGCCCGGCTGGCCCGCGAGGTGGACGAGGCCCTGGCCGCCTCGACCCCGCCGGCGCCGACGCGCGCCGCCGGCGAGACGCCGCCCGCCGCCACGTGAGCCGCCCCGGCCGGCCGGGACGGGCGTGAGCGAGATGAGACTTCTCATGCCCACCCTGGACGCCTTCCTCCTGGACGCCACCCTCGACGCGGTCGCGGCCTCCGCCCGCGCCGGCGGGGACGAGCGCACCGCCTCCCCAGCTGCGCTGCGACGCCCTGACCGGCATGTGCCTGGACGCCCTGCGCCGGGCCCAGCGCCTCGCCGTGCGCGCCGGGCGGGGCGCGCCGCCGGCCCCGACCGAAGGCGGGGCCGGCGACCCGGCAGGAAGCGCCGCGCGCACCGCGCACGACGCGGACGCGGGCGGACGGGGCGGGCCCGCCCGCCCCAGGCGCCTGCTGCCCGACGGCGTGCCCCTGGAGGGCCTGCTGACGGCGCTCAGCCACCTGGTCGGCTCCACCAGCCCCTGGTGGACGCCCTCAGGGCACCAGACCCCGTGCACCCGGCGCCGGGACTGAGCGTCGCCGTCGACGTCACCGTCCCCTGGACCGCCTCATCGGCCCGGCCCCCGGGCCCGGGCGCGACCGAGCCGCCCGGCACCGCCCGCCCGCCCGACGACCCACCGCCGCCCGGCCCGCTGGCCCGCCGATCCCCGCGTGAGCATCGGCGGGCGCACCGCCCGTGCCCGACGCCGTCGCCCGCGCCCTGGCCGCCGGGGGACCTGGCGGCGCCTGGTCACCGACCCTGTCGGGCGCCGTCATCGACGTCGGCCGCACCCGCTACCGCCCGCCCGCCGCCCTGGCCGACCTCGTGCGCGCCCGCGACGGCGCCTGCACCCACCCGGGCTGCGCCGTGCCCGCGCGCCGCTGCGACCTGGACCACATCACGCCCTGGAGCGGGGCGGCACCACCGGCCTGGACAACCCTCACCGCCCTGTGCCGCACCCACCACCGCCTCAAGCACGCCCCCGGATGGACCCCTCACCCGCACCCCCGACGGCGACCCTGACCTGGACCACCCCACCGGCGCCCGCTACCGCCGCAACCGCGACGCCACCATCACCGCTCCCTGCCCCGACGCGTCGGCCCGCACCACATCACCCTCCCGGCCGCCCCTGTCCCTGACCACCCTCGCCCGCGCCCCTGACCGACACCGTCATCGCCCGCCTCGAGCACGGCCTGAACCACTACGCCGACAACACCCGCCCGACCCCCGCGCCGGACGCGACCGACGGCGACCAGCCCGCCCCAACCGGTCCTCACCACCCGCGGCCCCGAGCGCCACCGCCCCCGGCGCATACGAGACCACCCTCCCACCCGCCGCCCTCCACGCCCTCGACCTGACCGCCATCCTCGACGCCATCCCCCATACTAGACACACCCAGGCGCACCCACCGGATTGGGCCCACTCTCCCCGCCCAGAGCACACCTTTTCACCACCGCTGAGCGCGCACCAGGGTGGGACGTGAAAAACCTCGGACGGACCACCTTCCCACTTCCCATCTACTCTCCCCGATCCCCCGAGGAGCGCGGCATCGTCGTCGGGCACCCGCGCGTGACGCGGCAGGCACGGGCTCCGGCGGGCGGGAGGCCGCGGGCGGCGGCGACCTCGCCTAGGCTTGCGACCGTGACCGAGACGACCGACGCCGCGCGCGCGCGCGTCCGCTGGCGGGCCGCACCCTCATCAAGGGGCACGGCGCGCAGAACGACTTCCTGCTGCTCGTCGACCCCGAGCGCGAGGTCGATGTGAGCGCCGCCGAGGTCGCCGCCCCGTGCGACCGCCGCGCCGGTATCGGGCCGACGGCTTCGTGCGCGTGGTGCGCACCGCCGCCCTGCCCGGGGCGCAGTCCTTCCACGAGGCGGTCCCGGAGGCGGAGTGGTTCATGATCTACTACAACGCCGACGGGTCGGTGGCGGAGATGTGCGGCAACGCCTCCGGCTCTTCGCCGCCGCGTCCTGAACGAGGAGGGCTGGCGAGCATCGCCGGACGGGAGTCGATCACCATCGGCACCCGCGGCGGGGCGCACCCTCACCCGCGCCCGGGCGAGCTGTGGACGGTGGACATGGGCCCGGCCCGGCTCATCCCGCCCCGACGGCGCCGTCGCCGACCTCGGGATACCGAGGGCTGGGACACGACCGTGGTCGTCCCCGGCCTGGAGGGGGAGCGGCGGCCCTGGAGCGTGGCATGCCCAACCTGCGCACACCGTCGTCGCCCTGGCCGCCGAGGCCGAGTTGAGTCCGCCCTCTTCGCGGGCCTGACGGACCCGACGCCCCGACTACGACCCTCGGCCGCCCTCGGGCACCAACCCGAGCTCGTCGTCCCCTGGCGGATGAGCCCGACGGCGAGGGCGGCGCCCCCGTGGGCCGGGCCCGGATGCGGGTGCTCGAGCGCGGGGTGGGGAGACCCGCTCGTGCGGAACGGCTGCTGCGCCGTCGCCGTCGCCCCTGCACGAGTGGGAGCGGCGAGGACGCGCCCGAGGACTACCTCATCGACACCCCCGGCGGGTGGTCGGGGTCATCAGGCGCCGACCCGTGGCGCCAGCGCCACCGTCCTGCTCACCGGCCCGGCGCAGATCGTCGCCCGACTCTTCCGCCGACGCCGCGCCGCCCAGCCCGGGCTGAGTCCGATCGAGGAAGAGCCTCCCGCGGTCGCCGCGCTTAAGCGGATTATGGCCCGAATCGCTTCTCCATCGGGGACAGGATCTTCAGGCCCCGCCCGCTGCTGTATCAGGAGTTCTTCGGCGGGTGACGTCGACGGAAACATCTGGTGCAATCTCATTATCGAGACCCCGCAGGGCACGAGTTCGCCCACACCGGCCATGGCCCGCGAAGTGCTGGAGCAGATCCGCAGCCGCCCGGAGGTCGACTGACCTCCGCGTGGCGGTCTCGGACATCGAAGTCCCGACTGGCCGTTCTCGGAGGAGGTCATTCTGGTGACCAGCCGACGTCTTCACCGTCCGCGTGGTTCACGGCGATGTTGCTCCCGACGCCATCCGCGGGATCAGCGAGAAGGAAAGGGCGATTACGGAGGACATCAGCGTCCCCGCCAGCCGCATGGTCATGTGCTGGTGGGACTGAGGCCGCGCGGGCGGCGGGCCCCGGTGGGCCCGGCTTTGTAACGGTGACTCATTGTGCGCATGCCGGCGAAGGTGTCAGGTGTAGAAGGGATTATGGGGCATGTACATGTTTCGGGACATGTGATGTTTCCTGAGGGCATGTAGGGTGAAGGTGTTGTCGGACTGCACGAGGCTCTTTTTCGTGCAGCCGTAGGCGAGGATCTGCATGGCGGTGGCGTACGTCTGCTGCCCGATGGCGCGCGAACTGAGGGTAGGTTCAAGACGCTGCCGGGAAGACGATCCTCCTGGTGAAGACCACGGAATCAGGCTCATCATGGCCGGGTGGAGGACACTGAAATGTGCCCGCGATACTGTCTGACCGTGATGCGTCCGTGCGCATTCTCGCCGAGGGAATGAACCGCGCCTGCGCTCCCGCTGCTCGAGCAGAAGGCCGCTGTCGATCGACGACGGTGCAGCGTTCGCTGCTGCTCGCGTATGAGCCACACAAGATAGACGATAATGGGGACGAACAGCAGTGCGAAAAAGATCATGAGTAAGGAAGACGGTCTGAAATGACCGTTCTCCTAAGTAATCATGATGGGTCCGGTTCAAGCAGAAGGAAGATAGTGCCATGAGCATCAGGATGGGGCAGACAAGGACGACGAGGACGACGATGAGTCTGTTGCTGGAGGCCCGGGAGCGCACGATGAGCTGTCTGGGAGACCCGGATTCGTGTACGGAGCAGGGGCTGCGTCATGGAGGAATTATGGGACGATCTCGTTGCTGAGGGCGACGGGCCCTCCTCCCATGCGTTTCCGGGAGGCTCCCCAGGGCCTCGGCAGGATCGGTTCGGTCGGTCTCGGCGCGGAGGGCGGGCCGATCCGGCCGAACCTCGGGCCGTGGGTGGGGCGAGCCGACGACATCGGCCCGCAGCAAGAGCCCGCCAGGCGTCGTCGCAGCCGGACCGTCGACTCGCGTAACCGGTCAGGGTGGCCCCTTTTCATGGCCCGTGGCGCCCGGGGCTCGGACCGGCTCGCTCGAAATCCTGCTCGTCGACGGCGGCGGCCGTATTGCGCGCGTGCCGGATGCTGGGGTGTCAGGAGCGCATGATGTTCTGGAACATGTACATATTATGGAGCGCGTACATGTTACGGGGCGCGTAGAGGTGAAGTTGTTCTCGGATTGCATGAGGGGCTCGCTCTGCCCCCAGGGTCGTAGGCGAGGATCTGCATGGCGGTGGCGTACGACTGCTGCGCGATGTCGCGCGAACTATTGGGCTAGGAGTTCAGGACGCTGCCGGGAAGAACGACCTGCTCCTGGTCGAGGCCACGAGGATCAGGCTCATCATGGCCGGGGTGGAGGTCCCTGAAACTATACTGGGACACGGTCTTGACTGCGATATGTCCGTGCGCGTCCTGCCAGGGAATGAACCGCGCCCGCATTCCCGGCCTGCTCGAGCAGAAGGCCACTGCCGTCGACGACGGTGCGTTTCCTCTGCTCCTGTTCACGAGTGCTTGTAATAGATGCAAATAGGGGTGAGCAGAATCGCGAAGAGGGCGATGAGGAACAAGGACGAGGGCGCCCCGGAGTGGATATCCCCTCGAATAACTGTCATAACTCAATAGGAAAACGATGAAAAACAGCGTCATGACCGCCAGAATGAAGAGGATGAGGCCGGCGAGGACGTTGATGCTTCTGTTGCCGGAGATCTGCGAGCGCACGACGAATTTGTCTGGGAGGCCTGGATTCGTGCGCGGAGCAGGGGGCTGCGTCATGAAAGAAGTATAGGACGATCTCGTCGCTGAGGCGACGGGCCCTCCCTCCCCATGCGTTTCCGGGGAATCTCCTCCCGCTTCGGGCCAGCGCCTTCAGGATCGGCCGCCCCGAGTCCGCAGCGCGCTCCCGTGCCGCCGTCGGGCTCGAACGCCCCGCCAGCACGCCGACGGCACCGATCATCCGACAATCCGCCACCGACTTCGCCGAGATCCTGGGGTGCCGCCGAGTCCTGCTCGTCCTCGTCGACGGCGGCGCCCGCGTCGTGCGCATGCCGGCCGAGGGGCGTCAGGTGTAGAGGGTATTCCGGGGCATCCAGGGGGTGAAGGTGTTGTCGGACTGCATGAGGGGCTCTTTCTGCCCCCAGGGGTCGTAGGCGAGGATCTGCACGGCGGTGGCGTACGTCTGCTGCGCGATGTTGCGCGGGCGGTAGGAGCTCAGGATGCTGCCGGAAGAACGATCTGCTCCTGGTCGAGAGCCACGAGGATCAGACTCATCATGGCCGGGTGGCGGACCTGGGGACGTACTGGATCACGGTCTTGACCGTGATATGCCCGTGCGCATTCCGCCAGGGAATGAATAGCGTCTGCATTCCGGGCTGCTCAAGCAGGAGGCCATTTTTGTCGACGGTGGTGCGCGTTCCGCTCGCCCTGTATATCCTCCACAATAGATAAACCGATGGGGACGAGGGAGAACAGTGTAGAGAAATGACAGCAGAACGCATTTCCGACAACGATCCTGAACCGTGATAATATGAAGGGTGGTCGCCCATTCCGTGACTGCGAGGAGCAGGATGAATAAGATAATTATGCAGAGGATGCCGCAGGCTGATCTCACGATGTCGTCCTGGGAGCGCACGACGAGCTTGTCGGACAGTTCAGGGCAGACCCGCTATTCGTGTAGGGGGCACCGGGCTGCGTCATGAGTGGAGTAGGACGATCTCATTGCCGACGAAACCGATCCCGCTCAACCGCCCGGCCGTTCGCCCGCGCCCGAGCCTCAGGCGGGCCCGCATGTCCGGCCGCCCGACCCGCAGGACGCGGAACCCCTTGAGGAGGCCGCCCTTTCAACGTCGTGCCCCTGAGCGGCCAGCCACTTCATCAGCGAGTCCGCCCCGAGGTTCCTGCTCACGACGAGCCAGGCCTCGCCGTCGTCGCTCAGCAGTCCCAGCCAGGTGAGCAGCATGTCGTGCAGCGCCGCCTTGCCGATGCGCACCGGAGGGTTGGACCAGATGAGGTCCACGTACGCGCCCGATCCCTTCAGCTCGGCCGCCAGGGCCGTGGCCTCGGCGGCGTGGATATTGGCGTGCCCGGCCGCGGCGGCATTGCGGGCGGCGAGGTCGACGGCGCGCTCGTTGACGTCCGCGGCCAGGACGGTCGCGCCCGGGGCGGCGTCGGCCAGGGCCAGAGCGATCGGCCCCCACCCGCAGCCCAGGTCCAGCAGGAGGCCGGACTCGGGAGGGTCGGGGACGCGGTCGAGGAGGACCTGCGTGCCCTTGTCCAGACGGTCGGCTGAGAAGACGCCCGACGCCGTCGTCACCGTGTGCCGGGTGCCGCGGATGACGAAGGAGTGCTCGCGCTCCTCGGCGGGGCCGGCGGGAGAGGCGGTGAAGTAGTGCTCGCTCATCGGCTCAGGCTATCGGTTCTCGCGGCTCGTGAGCGGTGGTCCGATCTCCGGCGGGTCCGTTCGCGCCGCGATGGAACAGTCCGCCCGCACCGGCGGACCGGCCCGCCGAGTTGTCCACGGGTGTGCACTTCCCGCCGGTTCCGCGTGACTTTTCCGCCGGTTCCGGCGTTCAGGCGGCGCGGCGAGGCCAGCAGCGGGGTCAGGCCAGCATGAGCGTCAGCGCGCGACGACGGGCACCGCCAGCCCTCCTCCACGCCCGTCGCCGAGGGGGCCGCGCCCGCCGTCACCAGGGTCCCCAGCGCCGCCCCGCCGGCGTTCGAGGCGACCGTCACCGCCGTGGCCGCGCGGGCCTCGGAGATCCCGTCGTCGTCCAGCCCCAGTTCGCCGGGCGCCGTGACGCAGCGGATGATCGTGTCCTGGTGGGTCAGCCCCATCCCCAGGCCCGCACTCGCCCAGCCCGCGTGCAGCAGCCACCACGGCAGCGCTCCGGCCAGCGCCGCGGCCACGAGGGCGCCGCCGACGGCGAAGCAGACCCCGCCCGCGCCGGTGCGCGCGCAGGTAGGCGCCCCGCCCGCGGGCCGGGTGCGCCCGCACCACATGGCCACGGCGCTCCACGCTGCTGGCCCGCCGCGGTCAGCGCCCAGCCGATCGCCGCCGGCCCCAGGCCCAGGACGTCGTGGGCGGCCGGCGAGATGAGGAAGTCCAGGGCGAAGTAGGCGGCGCACACCCACGCCAGGGTCGCGATGGCCGCGCGCGGCCCGGCTGCAGGCGCAGCACGCCCGCGGGGAAGACCCGGCCGCACGCCCAGACGAGGGCGGCCGCCCAGCCGGGCCCGCGAGCCGCAGCCAGGCCCCGGCGGGCGCGAGAGGCCGATGACGGCGACGCCGGCCGCCATGACCGCCGCCGGCGGGAGCGGGGGCGGGCCCCGCCGTCGTCGGACACCCGCAGCCCGCGGATCTGGCGGGCCATGACCAGGCGCGCCGCGATGAGCAGCGGCGTGTAGGCCACCAGCGCCCACCGCCAGCCCCAGGCGGCGCAGACCCCGGCCGCGTAGGCGGGGCCGAGCAGGGAGGAGACGATCCACGTCGCCGAGCCCGCCGCCAGGAACAGGCGCCGCCACGCCTCGGGCAGACCGGCGACCAGCACCCCCATGGTCACCGTCGCCAGGGCCCCGGCGGCCAGGCTGCGCAGCACCTCCCCCGGCGGCGTACACGCCCACGTTCGGGGAGAGGGCGCCCAGCACCGCCCCGGCCACGAGGACGCCGGTCAGGGCGGTCATGAGCCGCCCGGCCCGCCACCGGGCGAGCATCGCCCCGCCCAGCGGCATGGTGAGGAAGGCGGGCACCGTCCCGGCCGCGAGTCACCAGCCCGTAGCGGTCGCGGGCGCCCAGGTCGGCGGCCAGGAGGGGCAGGACCGTCTGGTTGAGGTAGGTCTGCATGCCGGCGAGCAGCTCGACGACGAGCATCGCCAGGGCCAGGTGCCCGACCGGGGTGGTGAGCACGGCTCGCACCGACACGAGGCCGGTCGGGACCGACCCGGCGATCGAGGTGGCCGCGGACGGGCGCCGGCCAGGCAGGGGCCCGCCCCGGGCGGCCGCGGGCTCTTCCCGGGCGGGCGCGGGTCCGACCGCGGCTGAGGGCTCAGGCTGGTCACGGCGGGAGCGTAACCCGGATCCGTCGTTTCGGACCGGCGCCGGGGCGAGCCGGTCCGGCAGGCGCCGTGGACCGGGACGAGCATCAGCCCGGTCGGCGCCCGTCCCTCGGGCCGGGCGCCGCGGACGAGCCTGTCGGCGCTGCGGCTCCGCCCCGGCCCGCTACTGGGCGCCCGCCGCTATGCGCGCCCGATCCGGTGCAGCCACCACAGGTTGCGAACCAGGTGAGACGAGGGCCGGAATGCCGATGATGATGGAGAACCACGCCCGCAGCACAATGGCGATGGGCCAGACGAGCAGGGAAGGGTGAGGCTGGTGTTGCGCAGTCTGGTGGCCCGCCAGCCGAGGGAGCGCCGCCCGAAGGCGGCGAAGACCGCAGTCGGGCAGGTCCTGCGTGATCGGCGGAGTCGTCACCGCGGCGAACAGGGCGATACCGGCCGCCGCGCCGGCGACCAGGGCCACTGCCCCGATGAGAGCGAGGCCGATCACACTCCCCTGGCCTCAGCCTGCTCCGAGGAGAGCTCAGGGCGCGTCTGCTACGGGGGCGGGCGTCCGCTGCACGGATCGGGATACGGGGGCGTGAGGCGTACCCGTCGAGGGCGTAGGCGCTCTCCTCACCGGATTCTCTGCGTGGGAATCTCATGCGCACACTGTAATCGGATCGTGATCATCCCCGCCCGTCCCCCGGCCTCCGGGCGAGAGCGCGTTGGCCCGGGCGCCCGACGGCGCTACGATGCCGCCGGTGAGTCCGTTTCGCACGCGGTGAGACGATTTCGCGCGCGATGAGACGTGACGGCGATCGACGCCGTCGTGCCCGGCCCGCCGTTCCGCGGTCCGGTCCGGCCCGCCAGGCGGACCCGCCGCGGCCGCCAGGGCGCGCGGCCGTCGTCCGACCCCACCACCGCGGGCACCCGCTCCGCACCACGCCCCCGCCAGAGCCCGGACCGAGGACGGAGCACCATGACCCAACCGGCACGAACCGACCAGAACGCCCCCGGACGCCCCGGGACGACCGTCGTCACCGGCCTGATGCTGTTCGCCCTGTTCTTCGGCGCGGGCAACCTCATCTTCCCGCCGGTGCTCGGCGCCTCGGCGAGGGACCGGCTCCCCGCGGTCATGGCGGGGTTCCTCATCACCAGGGGTGCTCCTGCCGCTGGTCGCCGTCATCGCCGTGTCCACCTCCGGCGAGGGCATCCTCGGGCTGGCGCGCCGCGTGGGCGGACAGTTCGGCGCGGTCGCGCCCGCGGCCGTGCACTGTCCATCGGGCCGCTCTACGCGATACCGCGGGTGGTGACCGTCGCCTACGAGCTGGCCACGCGCCCCGTGCTGGAGCTGCTCGGCGCGGCCCCGGCCGATGGACGCTGCCGGCGCACGCCGCGGGCTTCCTGGTCGTCTCCGTCCTCATCGCCCTGCGGCCCAGCAGGCTCGCCGACCGCGTCGGGCGCTGGCTCACCCCGGCGCTGCTGGTCCTCATCGCCGTGCTGTGCGTCGCGACCATCGCCGGGGACGACGTCGTCGAGCGCGCCGCCTCGGGCCCGTACGCCGCCTCCCCCTTCAGCACCGGGCTGACCCAGGGCTACCTGACCATGGACGTCCTGGCCGCGACGGTGTTCGGCATCGTCGTGATCCAGACGCTGCGCTCCCCGCGGGATCGGCTCGACCGGCCGGGTCGTGCGCGCCACCGCGGCGGCCGGCGGCATCGCGGCGGCCCTCCTGGCCGCCGTGTACATCGGCCTGGCGATGATCGGGGCGCGCACCGGCGGCGCCGCCGACGACGGCACGGCGCTGCTGCGCTCGGCCGCCTCCAGCGCCCTGGGGCCGGCGGGCGTCATCGTCTTCGCGGCGATCGTCATCCTGGCCTGCCTGACGACGAGCGTGGGGCTCCTGTCCGCCTGGGCCGGCTACGCCTACGCGACCCTCCCGCGCACGACCTTCTCGCGCCACCTCATCGCCGGGGCCGGGTGCGCCCTCATCCTGTCCAACCTGGGGCTGGCGGTCATCATCAAGATCGTCGCGCCCCTGACGCTGCTGCTCTACCCCATCACCATCACGCTCGTGGCGGCCACGATCCTCGACGTCGTCGCGCCGGGCCGCCTGCGCACCGCCCTACACGTGGCCCGTGGCGGTGGCGGGCGTCCTCGGCCTCGTCTCGGCCCTGGCCGAGGCCGGCTGGGAACGCCCCAGCGCGCTGCTGGCGCGCAGCGGGGCGTGGAACGGCTCGACGGGCTGGATCGCGCCGACCCTGCTCGCCCTGGTCCTGGGGCCGCCCTGGACGTGCGCGCGGGCCGCTGGTCCACGCCCGCCAGCGACATGTCCGACGCCGCCGAGGACGTCGGGCGGGCCGTCATCGGCCAGCGCTGAGGCCCTGCGCGCGCGAGCACGTCCATTCTGGACTGCGATGTGCGGACCCTCCACCAGCTGGCGCCCCGGCGCGCGAGTACGTCATAGCCCACGAGATCGTCAGGGTAACCCCGCGAGCACGTCTGCTGAAGGTACGTGCTCGCGGGTTAAAAGTGACGTGCTCGGCGGTTGCCAGCGATCTCGCGGGCCACGGCGCTGGCCCTTACTCGGACGCCCCTCCCGGGGGGATCGGTCTCATCCGCTGCGAGATAGGGGATTCGGACCGTACCTGCGGTCCTGGTCATCGGCCGCCTGCTCGGTTTCCTTCGGATCCCAGTCGTCTTCGCCGACGCCGCCGTAGCCGACCCCTGCCTCCTGCGGCCGGTCGGGGGTCCAGGGGCCAGTCGGAACAGACCAGTCGGTCGCCGAGGCCGCCGGTCGCCAGGGGCCCGCTGGTGGCCAGGGTGTCCTCGGTCGCCAGAGGGCCCGCTGGTCGACAGGGTGTCGTCGATCGCGGAGTCCTCGGCCGCCGGGGCGCTCCCAGGGCCGCCGCGGGGTCCGTCGAGATCGACCAGTCGGGCAGCGCCAGCGGGTCCGCGGCGGCCGAGAGTCCACGGGCGCCACCAGGGGCTCGAGCCGACCAGTCGGCGGATCGCCGGAGAGGCGCCGGTCGCCCACTGGGCCTCCTCGGATCCCGGTCGGCGGTCTGCGTCCCGGGGAGCGTCAGCCTCGTGCGGCTGGTCGGGGTCCCAGGGGCCCGGCCGAGGACCGATCCGATCGGCCGGGCCGGAACCGACCAGTCCGACGGGGCCGCGGGGCGCCGATCAGGGGCCGACCCGTAGACCGGGGCCCGACTCGTCGCGGGGGCAGGGGGCTGCCATCGGAGCCGCTGCCCAGTCGTCGAGGGCCTGCCAGTCCGGCGCCGAGGGCTGCCGCCGGCGACCCGACCCGTAGACCGGGGCCGACCCGTCGGCGGAAGCCGCCTGCCAGTCGTCGAAGTCCGAGGCGTCCGCGCCCGCCTCGGGTCCGGCGCGATCGGACCAATCCGGCGGTGCAGCCGGCTCGACAGGGCCGCCGCCCAGTCGGCGGGCTCCCGCGGCGCCGGGCCTGCTGCGGTGATGGGCTCCGCGGCGCGCGGGTCCCGTGGAGGCGTCGTGGTCCCCTTCCCGCGCCCGCGCCCGCAGCGCCGCATCGCTCGCACCCGCGGCGCCAGCATCGCCCGCGGCGGCTGCCGCCACCCAGCCGCGCCAGTCGCGGCATCGCCCGCCGCGCCCGCGGCGTTGCATCCGCACCGCCCGCACCCGCGGCGGCGGCCTGGGCCCGCGGTCGGCTCCGGGCCGTAGCGCCCGTTGGGCTGGCGCAGGGCGCGGGGCATCCACCAGTTCCACCGGCCCAGCAGCGCCATGGCCGCCCGGCAGCAGCAGCACGCGCACCACGACGGCGTCGATGACCACGGTCAGGGGCCAGGATCAGCGCGGCCTCCTTGACGACGAGCGTCTTGCCCGTCACGAAGCCGAGGAAGACCACCGTCATCGACCAGCGCCATCGAGGTCAGGGTCCTGCCCGGCGCTGCAGACCCCAGTTCGACCGCCCGGTTGTTGTCGTACCCCTCCTGCCAGCGCTCCTGATCCTCCCCAGGGAAGACCGAGTAGCCGTCGGCAGCCCCAGGCCCGCGCACGCTGGTGACGACGGCGTGAGGCCTCCACCTCCCCAGGGGTGAAGCCCAGCAGCCCGCGGCGTGCCCCTGCTGGAAGACCCACACGACCATCCCCAGGGAGGCCCGCGACCGACAGGACGTTGACGATCAGGGTCTTGACCGGCACCGGGATGGACCCCGTCACCAGGCAGAGCATGACCAGGACCGTCAGCATGGCGGCGCCCACCGCGAGCAGGCTGCGCACGACGGCGTCGGCGAAGTCGACCTGACTCGCCGCCTGACCGGTCACCCAGGTGTCCGCCGGCGCCTCCAGGGCCCGCAGGGACCTGACCGCGGCTCGGCCTGGCCCCCGAGGCCGGGGCCCGCCAGGTCGAGGTAGGCCACCGTGTACTTCGCGGCGGTGGCGGTGCGCTGGATCTTGTCCACGCCCGGGGGTCGTCGCGATCTTGCTGCTGATGAAGTTGGTGACGTTCTCCCCGGTGCCCGCGATGACGACCGCGGCGTCCTCCTGCTGCCCGGCGACCGGGTAGTGCTCGAGGAGCATCTGCCGGTAGGCCTGCTGGTCGGAGCCGGCGGGCAGCAGGTCGTCGGTGGAGGTCAGCATGTGCAGGTGGCGCGCGGGCGAGGCGAGGATGACCAGCAGGACGGCGCCGGCGACGAGGACCACCCAGGGCAGGCGGTGGATGAGCGAGGCGAGCGGGAGAGACCCCTCCTCGCGCACGGCCCCTGCCCGGGGCGCGGGCTCCTGAGCGCGGCGGTGGCCCGCTGGAGGATGGTGGGCCTGCGCATGGCCTCGCTTGGGAGGGACAGGACCGCAGGGGACCGCCCGTGAGCGAGACGGTCACGCACAGCAGGACGAGCGGCGATCCCCGCCAGGCCCGGTGGCGCGCAGGGCGTCAGAGCCCCGCAGGCAGGAGGGGATCATACGCAGGCCGCGACGAGGGACCCCGGACAGGATCATGGTCCGCCCGGTCGTGCTCACCGCGGCCTGCATCGCCGGGACGAGCAGCGAGGAGCGCCCCGGGCGCAGGGCGCCGGTGCGCCCCGGCGACGATCTCGCCCTCGCCGGTGTCGAGCGCCTCCTCCCGCTGCGCCGGGCGAGCTCCTCCTGGTACCGGCAGGCGATGAGCAGGCCGTACCCGATCGACAGGCTCAGCCCGACGGCGGTGATGACGCCGACGGTGCCGGCCTGCACCTTCATCATGAGGCTGAGGGCCCACAGGATCCCCAGGGAGCCCGCCAGCGACACGAGGCGCCCAGGGCGGGCGCGGCGGCGGCGCGCACCCGCCCCAGGATGAGGATCATCATGACCAGGGGCGCGAGCACGGCGATGAGCCCGGCGGGGAGCAGGTCCCGCCTCGCCTGGTCGTTGACGGCGTCGGTCTTGAGGGCGTCGTCGGAGACGATGCCGGACACCTGCGGGGAGATGGAGGACAGCTCGCCCGGGATCTGCCTGAGCCGGTCCTCGACGCGCTCGACGATCCTGTCGACCTCGGTGGCGTAGGCCCTGGTCGTCGGGGAGGCGACCTCGGTGCCGTTAGGGGTCGACGGAGACCACCACCAGGAAGCCGTCGAGGCGGTCCGAGCCGAAGGACTGCACCGCCGACGAGTAGAGGGACCGGCGCACGTTGAAGGGGTCGAACACGTTGGTGGCGCCCGCCAGCGAGGCCAGCTCCGTGTGGGCGGGCCCCAGGGCCTCGGCGACCTGCGCCTGCGCCTCGGGCGAGGAGATGTCGATGCCCTCGACCATGAGGGTCACAATGCGGCCGTCGCCGGACAGGACGGAGATGATCTGGTCCCCCTGCGCCGACTCGGTGCCGCCGACGGAGGGTCCCGGCCTCCAGCCGCTCGAAGAGCCCCCTGCCCCCCGAGGATCCCCAGGGATGCGGTCAGGAGGACGATTGCGAGCACGGCCCAGGTCACGACGACGAACCAGGCGTCCTTGACGACGCGTCGAACCAGCCAGCTGAGCATGGGGGCATTGTTCCATCACCTGGCGCCGGGCTCCTCATCGGACCGCCCAGCGGCGTTGCGCCGCGTCCGCCGCAGTGGCGTCGGGAGCGCTGTCAGAGCGCCGCTGGAGTGACGTCGGGGGCGCCGTCGGGCGGGGCGCGGCGATAGGGTCGCGGCGTGGACCTCTTCGACAGCGCGGGGGACCGACGACGCCGGCCTGCCCCTGGACGCCCGGGCGCCGCTGGCCGTGCGCATGCGGCCGCGCAGCCTCGACGAGGTCCTGGGCCAGGACCACCTGCTGGCCCTCGGCTCGCCCCTGCGCGGCTCGTGGAGCCCGCCGACGAGGCCCGCGGGCGGGGCGCGGGTGTGTCCAGCATCATTCTGTGGGGTCCGCCGGGGACGGGCAAGACGACCCTCGCCCACCTGGTGGCGCGCGCCTCCGGGCGGCGCTTCGTCGAGCTGTCGGCCGTGACCGCGGGGTCGGGCGGGTGCGGGAGGTCATCGAGGGACGCGCGCCGCCACCTGGTCGGGGGCGAGAGACGGTCCCTGTTCATCGACGAGGTGCACCGCTTCTCGCGCACCCAGCAGGACGCCCTCCTGCCGGGGTGGAGAACCGCTGGGTCGTCCTGGTGGCCGCCACGACGGAGAACCCGAGCTTCTCGGTCGTCTCCCCTGCTGTCGCGCTCCTGCTGCTGACCCTCCGCCCGCTGGGCGCCGACGACGTGAGCGCGCTCATCGACCGGGCGCTGGCCGACGAGCGCGGGCTGGCGGGCGCCGTCGGCATCGACGACGCCGCCCGCGAGCGGATCGTGCGCCTGGCCCGGCTCGGACGCGCGCAAGTCCCTCACCGTCCTCGAGGCCGCCGCCCGGCATGGTCCTCGCCGCCCCGGGGCGGGCCGCGGAGGAGTCGGCGGGGCCGGCCGCGGAAGGATCTCGGGGCCGGGCCGCGGAGGAGGGCGCGGACGAGTCCGCGGGGAGGGGGCCGCGCCCCTCATCACCCCGGCCGACGTCGAGCGGGCGGCGGACGCGGCCGCGGTGCGCTACGACCGCGCCGGGGACCAGCACTACGACGTCGTCAGCGCCTTTCATCAAGTCGATGCGGGGCTCGGACCCCGACGCGACGCTGCACTACCTGGCCCGCATGATCGCGGCCGGGGAGGACCCACGCTACATCGCCCGGCGCATCGCCGTCCACGCCGCCGAGGACGTGGGCCTGGCCGACCCGAGCCCGTGCTGGCCACGGCGGTGGCCGCCCAGCAGGCGGTCGCGCTCATCGGCATGCCCAGGCCCGCCTGGTCCTGGCCCAGGCCGCCCTGGCCGTGGCCACCGCCCCCGAAGTCCAACGCCGTGACCGTGGGCATCGACCGGGCGCTGGCCGACGTGCGGGCCGGTCAGGGGCGGGCCCGTGCCCGCCCACCTGCGCGACGCCCACTACCCCGGCGCGCAGGCGCTGGGCCACAGCGCCGGCTACCTCTGCCCGCACGGCTTCCCCACGCCGTAGCCGCCCAGAGCCACCCGCCGACTCCTGGCCGGGGCGCTACTACGCGAGCCCACCGCCAACGGCTTCGAAGCGGTGTCCTCGCGCCTGGAGGCGGTCCGGCGGCTCAGGGGCGCTCGTGAGGGCGCGCGACGGCACGGTCCTGCTCACCGGGGCGGCGGCGGGGTTCCTGGCAGGACTGTTCCGGGGTGGGCGGCGGGCTCGTCATCGTGCCGGCGCTCATGGCGGCGCTGGGCATGGACCAGCGCCGCGCCGCGGCGACCTCGCTGGCCGCCATCGTGCTCACCGCCGCCGTCGGCTCCGTCTCCTACGGCCTGCGCGGGCAGGTCCACCCGCTCGCCGCCGCCGTTCTGGTGGCGAGGCTCGCTGGTGAGGGGCGCAGATCAGCACCCGGCTCCTGCGGCGGCTGCCAGCCCGCAGCGCTGCCGCTGGATCTTCGTCGCCTTCGTCGGCTTCGTCGTCGTCTCCCAGCAGCTGCACGCGCCCGTGCGGGAGGCCGCCCTCGTCCTCGACGCGCCCCGCGGCGCCGCGCTGGCCGGGGTCGGCCTGCTGGCCGGGATCCTGTCGGGGCTGGTGGGAGTGGGCGGCGGGGCCGTCATCGTGCCCGGCCTCGAGCTCGTCGTGGGCGTGGGGACCTGATGGCGCGCAGCACCTCCCTGCTGGTCATGATCCCCACGGCGATCGCCGGGACCCGGTCAACGCCCGCCACGGCGTCGTCGACCTGCGCACCGGCCTGCTCGTCGGGGCCGCGGCCGCGACGACGGCCCCGCGAGGCGCCGCCGTCGCGGCCGCGGTGAGCCCGGCCACGGGCAGCCTCCTGTTCAGCATCTTCCTCCTGGCCGTCGTCGCGAACACCCTGCGCCGGGAGCGGGCCCGGCGCCGGCAACCGCGGGCCTGAGGATCGCCTCACACCCCGGTTCCTCAGGGTGCGCTCCGGTTCCGCGGCCCGCTGAGTGACCGGGTTGTCATGGCGCGGGTCGGCGGCTCGACGCGCGTCGCGGCACTCCTGGGGTCCCGGCCCGGCAGGAGCTCGACCCCGCGCCGCGCACCCGCGCGGCGCGCGACCCAGCTACATCCGACAGGAAGGAACCCAGAAGCGCATGAGCTCCTCCCGCTCCCGCCGCCAGGTGCGCCTCGCGCGCCCTCGGCATCCCGCTTGACCCCCAAGGCCGTGCGCTGCTGCGAGGCGCGCCTACGGCCCCAGCGAGCACAGCCGCGCCCGCAGGCACACGGAGTCCGACTACGCCCGTGCGCCTCAGGAGAAGCAGCGCCTGCGCGCGCCAGTACGGCATCCGCGAGGCCCAGCTCAGCGCGTCTTCAGGAGGGCCCGCCGCGAGAAGGGCCTGACCGGCGAGTCGCTGGTCAGGCTGCTCGAGATGCGCCTGGACGCCCTGGTCCTGCGCTCCGGCTTCGCCCGCACCATCGCCCAGAGCCCGCCAGGTCGTCGTCCACCGCCACATCCTCGTCGACGGCAAGACCGTCGACCGCCCCTCCTCCGGGTCAGGCCCAGCCAGACCATCAGGTCCGCCCGCGCTCCCAGGTGATGACGCCCTTCCAGATCGCCGCGGCCGGCACCCACCGCGACGTGCTGCCGCCCGTGCCCGACTACCTGAGGGTCGAGCTCGAGCTCTCCGCCACCCTCGTGCGCCGCCCCAAGCGCGACGAGGTCCCCGTGACCTGCGACGTCCAGATGGTCGTCGAGTACTACTCCCGCTGACCGCGCCCGGCGCAGCGCGGATGCCGGGACGCCCCGGACCCCTCGTCGGTTCGGGGCGTCCGGGCTTCCGAGGGTACTCTCGTACCGGCTGCTCCTCGCGCCCCGATGACGCGGCCCGCCCGCCCCGCCGGCCCCCGGTCACCCGTTACCACGCACGACAGAGATTCAGGACTTCATGCGCACCTCCGAGATCCGCACCCGCTGGCTCGACTACTTCGCCGCGAACGGGCACGAGATCCGCCCTCGGTGTCCCTGGTCTCCCCGGAGCCCTCGATCCTGTTCACCGTCGCCGGCATGGTGCCCTTCATCCCCCACATCCTGGGCACGGAGCAGCCGCCTGGCCGCGCGCGGCCAGCGTGCAGAAGTGCATCCGCACCAACGACATCGACAACGTCGGGCGCACCACGCGCCACGGCACCTTCTTCCAGATGAGCGGCAACTTCTCCTTCGGGGACTACTTCAAGGAGGGGCCATCGACTACGCCTGGGAGCTGCTGACCTCCGGGGCGGACCGGGGCGGCTACGGTCTGGACGGCGAGCGGCTGTGGATGACGATCTGGGAGGAGGACGAGGTCTCCTGGGACCACCTGACCAGGACGATCAGGGTGCCCTGAGCGCCGCGTCCAGAGGCTCCCCTTCGCCGAGATCTCCTGGTCCACCGGCCAGCCCGGACCCGCCGGCTCCTGCTGTGAGATCCACTACGATCGCGGCCCGGACTACGGGCCCGACGGCGAGCCCGCCGTCGATGCCCGGGCGACCGCTTCCTGGAGATCTGGAACCTCGTCTTCGACGAGTTCATCCGCAGCGAGGGCCGGGGCCACGACTTCGAGCTCGTCGGCAAGCTCGAGCGCACCGCCATCGACACCGGCGCCGGCCTGGAGCGCCTGGCCTTCATCATGCAGGACAAGCCGAACATGTACGAGATCGACGAGGTCTACCCCGTCATCGCGGCGGCCGAGGCCATGAGCGGGCGCAGCTACGGGCGCGGCGCCGCCGGGCCGCACTCGGGCGCCGCCTGGGAGGACGACGTGCGCATGCGCGTGGTCGCCGACCACATCCGCTCCGCCCTCATGCTCATCTCCGACGGCGTGCGCCCCGGCAACGACGGGCGCGGCTACGTCCTGCGCCGCCTCATCCGCCGCGCCGTGCGCTCCATGCGCCTGCTGGGCGTGGAGGACGCCGCCATGCCGACCCTGCTGACCGCCTCCAAGGACGCCATGAGGGCCTCCCTACCCCCGAGCTGGAGGCGCAGTGGCCCGCGATCAGCGAGGTCGCCTACGCCGAGGAGGACGCCTTCCGGCGCACCCTGGCCGCCGGCACCACCATCCTGGACACCGCGGTGGCCGCCGCCAGAGACGCCGCCGCGCACTCCGCCGGCAGGGGGCCGGCGCCCCCGCGCGCCCGCTCGTGTCGGGCCGCAGCGCCTTCGAGCTGCACGACACCTACGGCTTCCCCATCGACCTGACCCTGGAGATGGCCGCCGAGCAGGGCGTGGACGTCGACGAGGCCGCCTTCCGCGCCCTCATGGACGAGCAGAAGGGCGCGCCCGCGCCGACGCGCGCGCCAAGAAGGCCGGTCACGCCGACATCCGCGCCTTCCAGGACATCGAGAGGAGCATGGGGGGCGGGTCGACCTTCCTGGGCTACACCGAGTCGGCCGCCGACGCCGTCGTCACCGGGCTGCTCGTCGACGGCGCGCCGCAGCCGGCGGCCACGGCCCCCGCCGAGGTCGAGATCGTCCTGGACCGCACCCCCTTCTACGCCGAGATGGGCGGCCAGCTCGCCGACCGGGGCACCATCCGCCTGGCCGGCGGCGGCCTCGTCGAGGTCCACGACGTGCAGGCCCCCGTGCGCGGCCTGTCCGTCCACCGCGGCACCCTGACCGAGGGTCGGCCGCCGTGGGGAAGGGCCCGCGCCCGCATCGACGTCGAGCGCCGCCTGGCCATCGCCCGCGCCCACACGGGCACCCATGGTCTGCGGGGCCTGCGCCGCGTGGTGGGCGAGCACACGGACCAGGCGGGCAGCGAGAACTCCCCCTCGCGCCTGCGCTTCGACTTCCGTCACGGCTCGGCCCTGTCCGGCTCGCAGGTCGGCGACATCGAGTCCCTCGTCAACGAGCGCCTCGCCCAGGACCTGCCCGTGACCACCGAGGTCATGAGCCTGGAGGGCCCGCCGCGCCGGGGCGATCGCCCTGTTCGGCGGAAGTACGGCCGGCGGGTGCGCGTGGTGACCATCGGCGACGGCTTCGACGAGGAGCTGTGCGGCGGGACCCACGTGCCCTCCACCCGGGCATCGGGCGCGTCGTCGTCCTGGGCGAGGCCTCCATCGGCTCGGGCGTGCGCCGCATCGACGCCCTCGTGGGCGACGGCGCCTACGGCTTCAGGCCCGAGCAGCGCCCTGGTCTCCCAGCTGTCCGCCCTGGTCGGCGGGCGCAGCGAGGACCTGCCCGGCCGGGTCGAGTCCCTCATGGCCCGGCTCAAGGACGCCGAGAAGAAGCTGGCGGCGGCCGAGCAGGCCGCCGCGACCGCCCGCGCCGCCGGGATCGCCGCCGGCGCGAAGCGAGTGGGCCCCCTACCGCTTCGCCGCCGCCGACCTCGGGCCGGCGGGCGGCGCCGACGCTGCGCGCCCTCGCCCTGGACGTGCGCGCGCGCCTGGGCGAGGCGGAGCCGGCCGTCGTGCTGGTCGCGGGCGCGGCGAACGGGCGCCCCGTCGTCGTCATCGCCACCAACGGCGCCGCCCGCGCCTCGGCGCCAGGGCCCGGCGACCTGGTCAGGACCGCGGCCTCGGTCCCTGGGGGCGGGGCGGGGAGGCCCGACCTCGCCCAGGGGCGGGGGCTCCGACGCCGCCGCCCTGCCCGAGGCCATGGCGGCCGTCGCCCGCGAGCTGGGCGCCTGAGCCGCGGGGACGGGGAGGAGGACGCCGATGCGCACGGGCAGCAGGATGGCCTTCGACGTGGGCCGGGCGCGCGTGGGCGTGGCCCGGTGCGACGCCGACGCGATCCTGTCCGTGCCGGTGGCCACGCTCCGACGCGACCGCTACGGCGCCGACCTGGACGAGGCGGCCGACCTGGTGGCCGACCACGGGGCCATCGAGGCCGTTGTCGGCCTGCCCGCAGCCCTGAACGGGGGTCCCTCGTCCTCGACGAGGACGCCCGCCGGTGGGCCCGCAGGCTCGCCCCCTCATCGCCCCGGTGCCCGTGCGGCTCGTCGACGAGCGGCTGACGACGGTCTCGGCCCACCAGGCGCTGCACGAGGCGGGGCGCCGCGCCAGGACTTCCGCGGCGTCGTCGACCAGGCCGCGGCCGTGGTCATCCTCGAGCACGCGCTCGAGACCGAGAGGCGGACGGAGCGCCCCGCGGGGAAGCTCGTCCCATCGACCCAGGGAGGCAGGCAGTGAGCCAGGACGACTTCTTCGCCCAGATCGGCGTCGAGGCCCCCGGGCTCGGCCGACTCCCCGCCGCCCACCCGCCGCGACCGCAAGCGCCGCACCAAGGGAGCGCAGCGCCGCCGGCGCCGGCGGCGATAGTGACCACGCTCATCATGGTCCTCGTCCTGGCGGGCGTCGGCATCGGCGGCTACTGGGCCTACATAGCGCAGGGCCGCCGGGCGCCTACCACCGCCGCATCCGACTACTCGGGGGCCGGGAGGGGCGGTCGAGGTGGAGATACCCGACGGCGCCTCGGGCCAGGAGATCGGGAAGATCCTCTACGACAAGGGCGTGGTCGCCAGCGTCGGCGCCTTCGCCGACGCCTACGCCGCCAATGCGAACTCCGGCAACATCCAGGCGGGCGTCTACACGCTCAAGGCCAAGATGTCGGCCGCCAACGCCGTGGCCGCGCTCCTGGACCCGGCCTCCCAGACCCGCCGGCTGACGATCCCGGAGGGCTTCACCCAGGCCCAGGTCAAGGAGAAGCTCATGTCCACCGGCGGCTTCACCGACGCCCGAGGTCGACGCGGCCTTCGCGGACGCCGCCGGCATCGGCCTGCCGGCCGCGGCGGGCGGCCACGTCGAGGGCTGGCTCGCGCCCGACACCTACAACATCTCCCAGGGCGCCACCGCCACCGAGGTCGTCGCCGAGATGGTCAAGCGGACGGTCTCGCGCCTGAAGAACGCGGGCGTGGCGGAGGCCGACTACGAGACCGTCCTCATCAAGGCCTCGATCGTCGAGCGCGAGGCGACCCCCACCTACTACGGCCAGGTCGCCCGGGTCATCGACAACCGGCTGGCCGACACCGACAGCGACACCCAGGGCAAGCTCGGCATGGACTCCACCATCCTCTACGGCCTCGGGCGCAGCGGGGATGCCACCCAGGCCGAGCTCGACGACGCCTCAACCCCTACAACACGCGCATCCACCCGGGCCTGCCGCCCACGCCCATCGGCAGCCCCGGCAAGGGGACCATCACCGCCGTCCTCAACCCGCCGGCGGGCGACTGGCTCTACTTCGTCACCATCAACCTCGACACCGGCGAGACCCGCTTCGCGAGCACCTACGCCGAGCAGCAGGGCCAACGAGCAGCTCCTCCAGCAGTACTGCGCGGCCAGCGAGGCCAAGTGCTCCAGCGGCACCCATAAGTCGTGAGCCGGGCGGAGCGCGCATGACGACGACGGGCCCCGCGCCGCGCCACCGCGCGGCCGTCATCGGATCGCCGGTCGCGCACTCGCTGTCGCCGGTGCTGCACCGCGCCGCCTACGCGGACCTGGGGCTGGAGGGCTGGGAGTACGCCCCGCGCGACGTCGCCCCGGCGCCCTGGCCGGGGTGCTGGCCGAGCTGGCCGCCCCCTGCGGCCCGGGGCCCGTCTGGGCGGGCCTGAGCGTGACCATGCCGCACAAGCAGGCGATGCTGCCCGCCCTGGACGTCGTCGACCCCTGGCCGCCGCGGTCGGCGCGGCCAACACCGTCGTCGCCCAGCGCTCCGGGACCGGCCCGGCGCTGCTGGCCGGCTTCAACACCGACGTGGCCGGCGTTGTCGGCGCCCTGCGGGAGACCGGCGGCGGGACCCTGCGGGCCGAGGGGGGCACGGCCCTGATCCTGGGCTCAGGGGCACCGCCTGCTCCGCCCTGGCGGCGCTGGCCGAGCTCGGCGCCGCCCGCATCATCGTGGCCGCCCGCAACCACGCGGGCCGCGCCGGGCGGCCGCCGCCGCCCGCCGGATGGGCCTGGAGATCGAGGCGCCCGTGTGGCGGCCGGACGACCCCCGCTCCAACCGGCAAGTGGCCCGGGCCATGGCCCGGGCGCAGGCGGTCGTCTCCACGGTGACCGCCGGCGCCGCCGACGTGCTCGCCCCCGCCCCTGGCCGAGGCGCTCGACGGGGCCCCCCGGACGCCGGCGCCGTCCTGCTCGACGTCGTCTACGACCCCTGGCCCACCGCGCTGGCCGCGGCCTGGCGGGCGGGGGGCGGCGCCGTGGCCCCCGGGTGGCTCATGCTGCTGCACCAGGCGGCGCCGCAGGTCGGGCTCATGACCGGGCGCCGCCCCCGGCTGGCCCCCATGCGCGCCGCCCTGGCCGCCGCCCTGGACGCGCGCCTGGCCCGCCCCCGGCGCGCCGCCCCGGACGCCGAGGGCCCGCGGGGCCAGACGCTCCGGGGCGGGCCGCGAGCCTGTGGGAGATCGGCGCCATGCTGCGATGGATGACTGCCGGGAGTCCCACGGCGAGGCCCTGACCGCCCTCATCGAGGGGGTCCCCGCGGGCGTGCAGATCACGACCGATGCGATCCGCGCCGCCCTGGCCCGCCGCAGGCTCGGCCACGGGCGCGGCGCCCGCCAGGCCTTCGAGGGCCGACGAGGTCTCCGTCCTGGGCGGGATCCGCCACGGGCGCACCATGGGCGGGCCCGTGGCCATCCTCATCCGCAACTCCGAGTGGCCCGCCTGGTCCACCGTCGCGAGCGCCGACCCGGTGGACCCGGCCGACCTCCTCGTGGACGCCGGCACGGGCGACGAGCGCGAGATCGCCCGCAACCGCCCGCTCACCTGCCCCCGGCCCGGCCACGCGGACCTGGCCGGCATGCTCGAGTACGACCTTCCCGAGGCCCGCCCCGTGCTCGAGACGGGCCTCCGCCCGCCAGACCGCGGCCCGGGTCGCCCTGGGCGCCGTCGCCGAGGCGCTGCTGGAGCAGGTGGCGGGCACCCGCCTGGTCAGCCACGTGGTGCGCGTCGGCGCGATCGCCCCTGGACGAGGAGATCCCCGCCCCGCGCCCGACGACGAGGAGCGCCTGAGCGCCGACCCGGTGCGCTGCACGGACCCGGCCACGAGCCGGGCCATGGTCGAGCAGATCGACGCCGCCAGGCGGGCGGGGAACACCGTGGGCGGCGTGGTGGAGGTCATCGCGACCCCGGTGCCGGTGGGGCCTGGGCACCCACGTCGAGGCCGACCGCCGCCTCGACGCCCGCCTGGCCGGGGCGCTCATGGGCATCCAGGCCGTCAAGGGCGTGGAGATCGGGCGGGCTTCGCCCAGGCGGCGATGCGCGGCAGCCGGGCCCACGACGAGATCCTGGCGGTGCGCGACGGGCGGGTGGAGCGGGCCTCCAACCTGGCCGGGGATCGAGGCGGGATGTCCAACGGCTCCGACGTCGTCGTGCGCGCCGCCTACAAGCCCATCTCGACGGTGCCCAGGGCGCTGCGCACCGTCGACCTGGCCACCGGCAGGCCGCCACGGCGCTGCACCAGCGCTCGGACACCACCGCGGTCGTGCCCGGGGCGGTCATCGCCGAGGCCATGGTCGCCTCGTCCTGGCCGACGCCCTCACGGACAAGACCGGGGCGACTGCGTGGCCGAGGCCCGCCGCAACCTGACCGCCTACCTCGACCGGGTCGCCGAGCGCACGCGGTGGTAGGCCCTGCAGGGAAGGAAGCCCCATGACCCCCGACACGGGCCCCGCATCACCCTGGCGACGTCCGCCCTCCTGCTCGTCAGGCTGCCCGGGCCGGCAAGACCACCGTGGCGCGCCTGCTAGCCGCCGCCCTGGGGGTCCAGGCGACCGACACCGACGCCGAGATCCGCCGCCGGCCCGGATGACCATCCCCAGATCTTCGCCCGGGAGGCGAGGAGTCGCTCCGCGACCGCGAGACCCGCGCCCTGCGCGCCGTGCTGGGCGCCCAGGCGGGCGCGCAGGGCGTCGTCGCGCTGGGCGGCGGCGCGGTCCTGCGCGAGGAGAACCGCGCTCCTGGCCGGGCGCACCGTCATCCACCTGTCCGCCTCCCCGAGCACCGCCGCCGCCCACGTCGGCGACGGCGCCAGCCCGGCCCGTCGTCAGACCCCGGCCGCGGACTCCGACGCCGTGCCGCCGCGCCGGGCCGCGGGGCCCGGCGCGCGACGCCCGCGGGCGCCGCCGCGGTCCTGGCCCGCATGGAGGCCCTGCACGCCCAGCGCGGGCCCTGTACGCGCAGGTGTCACGCTGACCGTGCCCACCGACGGCCTCACGCCCGAGCAGGTGGCCGCCCTGGTGCTGGTGGCCCTGGGGCGCAGGCGCCCTTCGACACGGCCCGGGCCCCTGTCCGCGGTCGCGCCGGGCCCGCCTGGGACGGCCCGGACTCGGCGCCCGCCGGGTGCCCGCCCGGCGCCGGCGCGCGCTCGACGGCACAGCGGCGCGTTCGCCGCCGCCCCCGGACTCCGCTCGCGCGCTGCGCCCGGGCGGCCGCAGGCTGTCGACACCGTGCCCGTGCGGCCGGCGGCGGCGTCGTCAACCCGGTCGGCCCGCCATGGCGCGTCCTGCGCCTGGGTAGTCGCCGGCGCCCGGCCCTACGACGTCGTCGTCGGCCACGACCCGTCCGACGAGATCGTGCGCGGCGTCGCTCGCGCCGCCGGCGGCGGGGCCCGGGCGTGACCCCTCATCCACGCCGACGCCTGGCGGACCGGGCCGGGGCCGTGCGCGCGCCCTGACCGGGGCCGGCCTGCGGGTGGGGCTCGTCGAGGTGCCCGGCGGGAGGCCGCCAAGACCGCCGCCGTCCTGAGTCGGTGTGGGGCGCCTGGGCGAGCTGCGCCTGGGCGGACGGGCGGTCGTCGGCCGCGGCGGGGCGACCACGGACCTGGCGGGCTTCGCCGCCGCCACCTGGCTGCGCGGCTGCCCGTCGTCCAGGTCCCCACGACCCTGCTGGCCATGGTCGACGCGGCCATCGAGGGCAAGACGAGGATCGACACCCCGCCGGAAGAACCTCGTGGGCGCCTTCCACGCCCCGGCCGCCGTCGTGTGCGACCTGGACGCCCTGGCCCGGCCTGCCCGCCGCCGAGCTGCGCGCGGGCCTGGGCGAGGTCGTCAGGCGGCCTCATCGCCGACCCCGTCATCCTGGACTGCGTCATGGCCGACCCGGCCGACCTCAGCGCTGGGACGCCCCGGTGCTGGCCGAGCTCGTGGCCGCTGCGCGGCCGTCAAGGCCGCCGTGGTGGGCGTCGACCCTGCCGAGGCGGGGGCCCGGGAGATCCTCAACTACGGGCGCACCTACGCCCACGCCATCGAGAGGGTCACCGGCATCGCCTGGCGCCACGGCGAGGCCGTGGCCGTGGGCTGCGTCTTCGCCGCGGAGGTCGCCCGCGCCTGGGCCGCCTCGACCCCGCCGTCGTCGCCCTGCACCGCCAGGCCCTCTCGGCGGCCGGCCTGCCGGTGTCCTTCGAGCAGGGGCGCGGGCCGCTTTGAGGAGCTGGTCGCGCCATGGCCTCGGACAAGAAGGTGCGCGCCGCCGCATCCGCATGGTCCTGCTCGACGACGTCGCCCGCCCCGTGCGCGGCGTCGTGCCCGACGAGGCCGTCCTGCGCGCGGCCCACGGGGCCGTCACCGGGTCCGGGCGTGAGCGCGACGGGCCCCGGGCGCGCCAGTGGACGATCCGAGCACCGCCGGGGCGGGCGCCGGGCCCCGGGCCGGACGGGGCTGCGGACCGCGCCGCGCGCGCCGGGCGGCGGGGCCGTCGTGCTCATCGGACCGCCGGGGCGGGTGCACCAGCGGGCCGCGCCCTGGCGCGGGCGACGGGCGCCCCTTCGCCGACCTGGCTGCCGTCGTCGCCGCCGAGCTGGGCACCGGCCCCTGAGCTGGCCCTGGTGGCGGCCGGCGAGCGCTGCCACCGCCGCGTCGAGGCGGACGCCGCCCGCGCCCTGCTGGAGGAGGCGCGCCGGCGCGGAGGGGTCGTGGCCCTGGGCTCGGGGTGCCTGGCTGACGACGCCGTGCGCGCCTCCTGCGCCCCCTGGCGGCGGGCGGAGGGGTCGTCGCGCTGACGGCGAGCACGCGGCGCCTGGCCGGGCGCAGCGGGCTGGACGCGCCCCGCTCGGTGGCCCTGGGCACGTCCACCACGCCTTCAGTGCAGATGCTGCGCCCGGGAGGCGCCATGCCGGGAGCTGGCCTCGACCCTCGACACCACGGACACGACGCCCGAACGGGCTGCCGCCGCTGCTGCGGGCGGGGCGGCGCCGGGGACGGCGCGCTCGCCCCGGCTCAACGGCGGCACCCGGCCCGGGCGCTGGGACGCCGGAAGCAGCCGTCCGGGCCCGCCCTGTCTCGATCCGCGACGGCGTCCCGACGGGCAGGGGGAGTCGGCTAGGGTCGGCCCATGTACGTCCCCCGACACTTCTCCCTGCCCGAGGACTACACGCGCCGGCTGCTGTCCCGCCCCGGCGCGGGCAACCTCGTCACCGTCCACGACTTCGGCCCCGAGGCGACCATGGTGCCCTTCTACCTCGACGAGGAGCGCGGCGCCCTCATGACCCACCTCGTGCGCAACAACCCCAGGTCACCGAGCCGATCACCGGCCCCGGCCTGGTCATCCTCGACGACGTCGACGCTTCACGTCTCGCCCCCGCTGGTACGCCACCAACGAGGTCAAGGCCAACGTCCCCACCTGGGACTACATCACCATCCACGTCGCGGCCCGGTCAGCATCGACCCCGAGCCCGCCGCCGCCCTGGACGTCGCCCGGCGCCTGACCGGGGCCATGGAGCACGAGGACGTCCTGGCGCCCGTGGGGAGGACAAGCTCGCCCGCATGGCGCGCGCCATCGTCGCCGTCGGGTCGGCGTCGAGCAGGTGCGCGGCAAGGCGAAGATGAGCCAGAACCGCCACCCCGACGACATCCGCTCCTCGCCGACGAGTTCGAGCGGCAGGGCGAGGCGAGGATGGCGGACTTCCTGCGGACCGTGTCCCTGCCCCTACGCCGAGGAGCGCTTCGCCACCCTCGCCCGCCTGCGCGACCTGAGGACCATCGGGCGGACGTCGCCGACTTCCACTCAGCGCCGTCGCCGCCTCACCGCCCGGCCCGCTCGGGGCGGTCTCGCCTGCCGCGCCGCGTCCGGCTCCCGCGCTGCCCGGCCCAGTCCGCGCGCGCCGCGCCGTCTCGTGACGGGCCTCGCAGGAGCCTGCGGCCGACGGCGGGGGTCGCGCGGTAGACTCGCGCCGTTCCAAGACTTCCCAAGTCCCCCGACAGTGAGGAAACCGCCCGTGGCAACGACGAACGACCTGAGGAACGGCCTCGTGCTCAACATCGACGGCCAGCTGTGGCAGGTTGTCGAGTTCCAGCACGTCAAGCCCGGCAAGGGCCCCGGCCTTCGTGCGCACCAAGATCAAGAACGTCCCTGTCCGGCAAGACCGTCGACAAGACCTTCAACGCCGGCCTCAAGATCGACACCGCCACCGTCGACCGCCGCGACATGCAGTTCTCCTACCGGGACGGCGAGGACTTCGTCTTCATGGACCTCAAGTCCTACGAGCAGACCTACGTGCCCGCCGCCACCGTCGGCGACGCCGCCGCCTACATGCTCGAGGGGCAGGACGTCATCGTCGCCTTCCGACGACGACGTCCCTGTTCGTCGAACTGCCCGCCGCCGTCGTCCTGACCGTCTCCCCACACCGAGCCCGGCCTCCAGGGCGACTCGCTCGTCGGCCGGGCACCAAGCCCGCCACGCTGGAGACCGGCGCCGAGATTCAGGTCCCGCTCTTCCTCAACGAGGGGGACCGGGTCAAGGTCGACACCCGCTCGGGCGCCTACATCTCCCGCGTCAGCGACTGATGACCCCTTCCGACGCCACCACCGGCGCCCCGGACCCCGACGGGGCCCGCGCCCGCGCGGCGCCGAGCACCCGTCACGGCCCGCACCAGCGCGCGCCGCGCCGTCGAGATCCCTCTTCGAGGCCGACCAGCGCGGCTCTGCTGCGCGACGGCGCGCGGGGCCCCGGGCGCGGCGACACCTGCCCGCGGCGGGCGTGACGAGTCGGCAGCGGAGCGCCCCGCCCCGACGAGCGCCCTGCCCGCGGCGAGTACGACGAGTCCGCCCGCGGGAGCGGACGACTACCCGTCGGCCCCGGCCGACGGGATGACGTCACGGCGACGCTGACGGTGCGCGACGAGTACCGGCGCGTCGCGTGCACGGCGAATCGACGAGCGCACCGCCTGGTGCGAGTGCGACGGGCGCCCGCGCGCGAGTCGGACGTCGCCCGCGCGGAGGAGTCCGGGCCGCCTGGGCGCTGCGCGACCGCTGCCGAGCGCCGAGCACTCACAACCACGCCGCCGCCCCCGCCTACGCGCGCGAGATCCTCGCCGGGTGCGGCTGATCACCTGGCGGAGGTCGACGAGGCCATCGAGACCCACGCCCAGGGCTGGGCGCTGGCGCATGCCGGCGGTCGACCGCGCCATCGCCAGGGTCGCCACGTGGAGATCGTGGAACGACGACGTCGACGCGGTCGCCGTGGACGAGGCGATAACGCTGGCGCGCATGCTGTCCACCGACGACTCGCCGCGCTACCTGAGCGGCCTCCTCGACGCATCGGGGATCTGGCCGACACGCTGCGCTGGAGCCGCCAGGCGCCGGCGTGGTCGGTCCCGTCTCAAACGAACCGCCGCGCCGAGGCTCTCCCGCTCGCGGGTCCGGCGGATCGTCGTGGACTCCTGGCCGCGATGCTCCCGTCTCGGCCCGGGCGCGGTCGTCGGGGCAGGGTGCGGCCTCGGATTCGCTCATGGAGCACTCCCGGTGTCCCACGAGTTCCATGCGCCCCATCGGGGCCGAGCTCCGGGGCGCCGTTCAATCTACCGAGGGTCGGTTGTCCAAATCTGTTGCAAAGGCCCGATCGAGCCTGGAGCGCTGAGAGAGAATCGTTGATATCTGCGGTTCTTCTCGCGGCCGATCCGGTCGCGGGGCGCCTTGCACAGATTTGGACACGCCCCGCCCCGACCGTCCCAGGAGCCCCACCGCACCACCCCGCGCCCGCCCATCCCCGCCACATCACGACGATCCGGACCCACGGACCGTCGCGCCCAGTAGAAAGGGCCCACAGTGCGCCCTTCCACGGCGTACAGCCCGCGGAGCCGGGGTGGTGAAGCACGTGCCGGCCACCTTCGCAGTGGTGGGTCCCCCGACACAGCGCCGGTCCCCGGAGGATCACCGCTATACCGCGCGACGCTCGCGGGTCTCTCGACGCGACGGGGTCCGGTTTCTCGGCCGCGAGCCACCGGGGACGCTCATGCCGGCGCCGTGATCGGGGCTCCCCGGGCCCGCGAGATCGCTGGTAACCCGCAGTCACGCTGCAGAGGTCACTTGACCCGCGAGGCACGTACTGCGGCAGTACGTGCCGCGGGTCAAGTAGATGTGCTCGCAGCGAGCTCCGCGGAGCCGAGGCGGGCTGCGGAGCCGGACCCGGGCTGAACAGAAGATCAGGACCGAGTCCGCAGACGAGCGCCAGGATCGACGCGGGCGGGACCGGACCGTGCACGCGTGCGAGCGCCGGCGTCTCGCTCGCCCACTGCGCGCAGCGCGACGAGATTGCCTGAGGTGGATCCGCGCGATCTCACCTGGCGCAATGCGAGCCCAGGTGACATCACCGAAATCGACTCGGGGCCGGGCGCCCGGCTCCCAGGGCGGGGCGCTCAGAGTGACAGGGACGGCTGGGGACCTGGGCCCGAGGCCCCTTGGCAGGCTGGGGGCTGGTCCGGGTGATGGGAGAGCTGTGCGGTCGGTGCTGTGCGGCGTCGGGGCAGGGCGGAGTCGATCCCGGCAGGGGAGGAGGCCCGCCGCGCTCCGGCCCGCCGGGTCCCGCGCGAGGCCGATCCCGGCGAGAGGGAAGAGGGCCCGCGCAGCGCCGTCGAATAGTCTGGACCCACTGAGCACGCCCGCTGTCCCCTGCCGCCTCCGGCCCTGACACCCATCGCCGTCACGGGCGCGACCGGCCCGCATCGGCGGCGCCGTCGCGGCCCTCCTGCACGAGCGCGGCGCGCCGCTGCGCCTGCTGCTGCGCGACCCCTCCCGCACCCCCGCGGTGGGCCCGCGACGCGGCCCGTCGCGCCGGCGGATGACCAGGACGGCGCCGGTGGCGGCGGGCCCGCGACACGCCGTCCGTCGAGGTCGCCGTCGCCCAGTACGGAGACGGCGAGGCGGTGCGCGGCCCTGGCGGGCGTCGACGTGCCCTGCATGGTCTCCGCCTCCGAATCCGCCGACCGCCTCTTGCAGCACAGGACCTTCATCGACGCCGCCGCGGCCGCCGGAGTGCGCCACGTCGTCTACACCAGTTTCCTCGGCGCCGCCGCCGACGCCGTCTTCACCCTGGCGCGCACCCACTGGGCCACCGAGGAGCACCTGCGCGCCTCGGGAATGGGCTTCACCCTCCCTGCGCGACTCCTTCACCTCGACTTCCTGCCCGACCTGGTCGTCGACGGCGTCATCGCCGGACCCGCCGGGACGGGGCGGGTCGGCGCGGTGGCGCGCGAGGACGTCGCCCGCCGCGGCCGCCGTCCTGGCCGACCTGGCCGCGGGGACGGCGCTACGACGGCGCCGTCTACGAGCTCACCGGCCCGCAGGCGCTGTCGCTGTCCGACGTCGCCGCCGCCCTCACCGCCGCCGGGCGCCCCACGGTCTACCGTCAGGAGAGCGTCGAGGAGACCTACGCCTCCCGCTCGGTCTACGGCGCCCTCGACTGGCAGGTCGACGCCTGCGTCGACCCTACACCGCCATCGCCTCCGGCGCCCTCGACCGCATCACGCACGACGTCGAGCGCCTGACCGGGCGCCGCCCGCTCGGTTTCGCCGAGCTCTCGCCGGCCGCCCCTGACGGCCCGCGGGCCCCACGGGCGGCACGACCCGGCCGCGCCGCCGGCGGGCGCCCGCAGTGGGGCGGGACGCCGTGAAGCGCACGCGAAGCACATATTGAGGATCCGAGCAGTGGGACGGTATCAGCCGTCGTACGAGTCCGACCCTATCCGACGTCCGTGCAGGGGCCGGTCCGACGCCGTCCCGTACGGCGTCGGACCGATCGGTCCCGGGCATCTCCGCATAGCGCGCGCCCTCCGTACGGCGTGGGACCGGCCTGCCCCCGGGACGCCCCTGTAGCGGTGCGCATCTGCGTACGGCAGGCGCGCGCCCGTACGCGCCCGCGCCCATGCTCGTCCTCCCGCCCGACCCCCGAGCAGGCCGCGGAGAAGAGCCTGCGGACCGCCCGCGGGCTGGGAATGGGGCGGCGATCACCGGGCTGGTCTCCGTCATCATCCAGGGGCATCGCCCCGCTGGGCATCCTGCCCTCGGCGCAAGCGACTCCTGGTCGGTGGAGGACGTGTTGATCTGGCTGATGGCCGCCTTACTGAGCATCATGCTCGTGCCCCTGATCGTTATAGTGATCTGGGCCACGTGCTTTCGGACTGTCCTCGGCGGCGTGCGCAGCGGCGAACACCCGCAGGTCGACGCCGACTGCCCGCGCGCGGTGGGCGGGCATCGGCGGCGTCACCGGCGGCGTCCTCGCCGCCTCCATCTTCCAGGGCGCGCCGCTCACCATAATCATCCCGACCGCCGCCAACGAGGGCGCCACGGGCGACTCCGGCCCGGCAGCGGCGACGGCGGCGATACTCGTCGCCGTTGCGCTCTTCTTCGTGCACGTGGTCCTCATCTCCAAACCCGCACCCTGGGCTCCGGGGTCGGGCCCCGGGCCAGCAGTGCCCGGGCGGCCGGATTCACCCCGCGCCCCCGGGGCCGCACCGCTATCTGACCCGCGCGCTCGGCGCTCGCCCGCGCGCCGCGAGATGCGCCGCGCGGGCCCGGCCCCGCCCATGCGCACGGCCCCGCGCGAGCCCGCCGGCGCCCGGACGCGGCCGGGCCGGGCGACACCCGCGGCGGCCAGCCCGAGCGCGGCGGGGGCGCCGGCGTTACGATGCGGGCATCCGACATCCTGAATCCCGTCCCGTGAGGCGGGAAGGAGGTCCACGCCCGTGGCCCAGCAGCAGTCCACCGGAAGCAGATCCTCGGCGCCGCCGAGATCAAGCGCTCCCCTGTTCCGAATCGCCCATGAGATCGTCGAGCGGAACCGAGGCGTGGACCGGCTGGTCCTCCTCGGCATCCCCACCGGCGGCGTCCCCCTGGCCCGGCGCCTGTCCGAGGCGCTGGGGTGGCGGCCGCCGAGGACGCCCGCGCCGCCGGCGCCCTCGAGCCCGCGCCGGTGCCCGCGGGGACCCTCGACATCACCATGTACCGCGACGACCTGGGCCGCCACCCCATCCGCGTGCCCCGCCCCACCCGCATCCCCGGCAGGCACCCTCGAGGGGCGCACCGTCATCCTGGTCGACGACGTCCTGTACTCCGGGCGCACCATCCGCGCCGCCCTGGACGCCCCTGGGCTCCATCGGGCGCGCCGACGCCGTCCAGCTCGCCGTCCTGGTGGACCGCGGGCACCGCGAAACTGCCCATCCGCGCCGACTACGTCGGCAAGAACCTGCCGACCTCCCGCTCCGAGAAGGTCGTGGTCTCCCCTGACCGAGCTGGGCGCCGACGCCGACGCCGTCGCCATCGTCCCCGGCCCCCCGCCGCCGAGGAGACCCGATGAGGCACCCTGCTGAGCGCCAGGGACCTGGACCACGACGAGGCCGTCATGGTCCTGACACCGCCGAGGCTATGGCCGCCACCCAGCGCCACGCCGTCAAGAAGCTGCCGACCCTGCGCGGCAAGACGGTCGTCAACCTGTTCTTCGAGGACTCCACCCGCACCCGCCTGTCCTTCGAGGCCGCCGCCCAAGCGGCTCAGCGCCGACGTCATCAACTTCTCCGCCGAGGGGCTCGAGCGTGTCCAAGGGCGAGTCCTCAGGACACCGCCCAGACGATCATGGCCATGGGCGCCGACGCCGTCGTCGTGCGCCACAGCGCCTGCGGGGCCGCGCACCTGCTGGCCCACGCCGGCTGGATCGACGTGCCCGTGCTCAACGCCGGGGACGGCACCACCAGCACCCCACCCAGGCCCTGCTGGACGCCATGACCCTGCGCCGCTGGTACGCGCCCGGCGGGCCTGACTCGGGCGCCGGACGCGCCGGACGGCGCCCGCCGCCCCCAGGGCCGCGACCTGGCCGGGGCCCCGGGTCGTCATCGTCGGCGACATCCTCCACCTCCCGGGTCGCCCGCTCCAACGTCGACCTGCTGACCGCCCTCGGCGCCCGCGTCACCCTCGTCGCCCCGCCGACCCTCCCTGCCGGTGGGCATGGAGGGACTGGACCTGCGAGGTCTCCTACGACCTCGACGAGGCCCTGGCGCTGGCGCGGCCCGACGCCGTCATGATGCTGCGCGTCCAGCGCGAGCGCATGAGCGCGGCCGGCGGCGGCTTCTTCCCCAGCCCCGACGAGTACTCCCAGGCCCTACGGCCTCAACCTCGCCCGCCGCGCCGCCATGCCCGAGCACGCCATCGTCATGCACCCCGGGCCCGATGAACCGCGGCCTGGAGATCACCGCCGAGGCCGCCGACGACCCCCGCTCGCGGGTCATCGAACAGGTCGGCAACGGCGTGTCCGTGCGCATGGCCGCCCTCTACCTCCTGCTCGCCGACGAAGGGAACCAGCTGTGAGCGCCCACCTGCTGACCGGTGTCCGCCCCTACGGGAGGACGCCGCCGACATCCTGCTGGTCGACGGGGCCATCGCCGCCGTCGGGCCCGACGCAGCCGCGCTGCCCCCGCCGACGCCGTGCGCCACGACCTGGACGGCCTGATCGCCCTGCCCGGCCTGGTCGACATCCACACCCACCTGCGCGAGCCGGGCCGCGAGTCCGCCGAGACCGTGTTCACCGGCACCCGCGCCGCCGCCGTGGGCGGTTACACCGCCGTGTTCGCCATGGCCAACACCACCCCCGTGCAGGACAGCGCCGGGGTGGTCGAGCAGGTCCTGCGCCTGGGGCGCGAGGCCGGGTGGGTCGACGTCCACCCGGTGGGCGCCGTCAGCGCGGGGCTCGAGGGCGAGCACCTGAGCGAGATGAGCGCCATGGCGCACTGCGCCGCCCGCGTGCGCGTCTTCTCCGACGACGGGCGGTGCGTGTCCGACCCCGGTCCTCATGCGCCGCGCCCTGGAGTACGTCAAGGGCTTCGACGGCGTCATCGCCCAGCGCTCCCAGGACCCGCGCCTGACCGAGGGCTCCCAGATGCACGAGGGCGCCGTCAGCGCCGAGCTGGGCCTGCGCGGCTGGCCGGCCGTGGCCGAGAGTCCATCATCGCCCGCGACGTCCCTGCTGGCCGAGCACGTGGGCTCGCGCCTGCACGTGTGCCACCTGTCCACGGCCGGCAGCGTCGACATCATCCGCTGGGCCAAGGCCCGCGGCATCGACGTGACCGCCGAGGCCACCCCCACCACCTGCTGCTGACCGACGAGATGGCGCGCACCCTACTCGCCGCCTCTACAAGGTCAACCCGCCGCTGCGCACGGCCGAGGACGTCGAGGCGGTGCGCGCGGCCCTGGCCGACGGCACCATCGACGTCGTAGGGCACCGACCACGCCCCCCACCCGCTGGAGGACAAGGACTGCGAGTGGCAGGCCGGCGCCTTCGGCATGACCGGACTGGAGACGGCGCTGAGCGTGCTCATCGCCACCATGAGTGGACACCGGCCGCATGACCTGGCGCGACATCGCCCGCGCCATGTCATCCGCCCCGCGCGCATCGGCCGCCTGGAGGACCAGGGCCGGGGCCTGGAGGCCAGGGGCGCCCGCCAACGTCGCCGTGATCGACCCCGCCGTGCGCCGCCACCGTCGACGCGCGCCCAGTGGACCCGCTCGACCAACACCCCTACGCGGGCATGGAGCTGCCGGGGCGGGTCATGGCGACCTTCCTGCACAGGCGCCCCACGGTCCTGGGCGGCGAGCCCGTCGCGCGGGAGGGCTGAGATGAGTGCCGACCCGCCGCCGGCCTGCCCGCGCGCGGCCCGGCCCTGCTCGTCCTGGAGGACGGCTACGTGCTGCGCGGACGGGCCTACGGCGCCACCGGGCGCACCGTGGGCGAGATCGTCTTCAACACCGGCATGACCGGCTACCAGGGAGACGCTCACCGACCCCTCCTACCACCCGCCAGATCGTGGTGCAGACCGCCCCACATCGGCAATACGGGCGTCAACGACGAGGACCCCGAATCGGGCCGGATCTGGGTCGCCGGCTACGTGGTGCGCGACCCGGCCCGGCGCGCCTCGTCCTGGCGGGCCCGGCGCGAACTGGAGGACGAGCTGGCGGGCGCCGGGGTCGTGGGCGTGTGCGAGGTCGACACCCGGGCCCTGACCCGCCACCTGCGCGAGCGCGGCGCCATGCGCGCCGGCATCTTCTCCGGCGAGGCCCTGCCCTCCGGGGCCGACGACGCCGTCGGCCTCCGGGCCGCCGTCGACATCTGCCTGGACGCCGTGCGCCTCGAGCCGCGCATGGCGGGCCAGGCCCTGGCCGCCGAGGTGACCACGCCCGAGGGCTACGTCGTCGAGCCCTCCGGGGACTTCGCAGGCGCCGAGCCGTCGCCGTCGTGGCCGCCATCGACCTGGGCATCAAGGCCCGCACCCCTGGCAGCTGGCCGAGCGGGGCGTGCGCGTCCACGTCCTGCCGCAGTCGGCGACCCTCGCCGAGGTCCTGGCCCTGCACCCCGACGGCGTGTTCTTCTCCAACGGCCCCGGCGACCCAGGCACGGCCGTGAGCGGATCGAGCTGCTGCGCGGGGTGCTCGACGCCCGCATCCCCTTCTTCGGCATCTGCCTGGGCAACCAGCTGTTCGGACGGGCCCTGGGCTACGGCACCTACAAGCTCGACTACGGCCACCGCGGCGTCAACCAGCCCGTGCTCGACCGGGCCACCGGGCGGGTGGAGATCACCGCCCACAACCACGGCTTCGCCGTCGACGCGCCGTCGACGAGCCGAGCCTGGCGCCCTACGACCTGGGCCGCTACAGGGCGCGTCGAGGTCAGTCACGTGGGCCTCAACGACGGCGTCGTCGAGGGGCTGCGCGCCCTGGACCTGCCGGCCTTCTCCGTCCAGTACCACCCCGAGGCCGCCGCCGGCCCCCACGACGGCGAGCACCTGTTCGACCGGTTCGTGCGCCTCATGCGCGCCCACCGCGAGGGCGCTCGCGGCGGCGCGACCGACGGGACGGCGGGCGCGGCGTGGACGACCGGGCGGGCCGACGGGACGGCCCCTGAACGGACGGCAGGCGCGACCGGCGAGACGACGAGCACTGACATGCCGCTTCGTCCCGACATCCGCTCCGTCCTGGTCATCGGGTCCGGGCCCATCGTCATCGGGCAGGCCTGCGAGTTCGACTACTCGGGCACCCAGGCCTGCCGCGTGCTGCGGGGGGAGGGCATCCGCGTCATCCTGGTCAACTCCAACCCGGCGACCATTATGACCGACCCGGACATGGCCGACGCCACCTACGTCGAGCCCATCACCACCGAGGTGCTCACCGCCATCATCGCCGCGAGGCTCCGACGCCCTGCTGCCCACCCTGGGCGGGCAGACCGCCCTCAACGCCGCCATGAGCCTGGTGGAGGCCGGCGTCCTGGAGCGCTACGGCGTCGAGCTCATCGGCGCCGGCGCGCGGGCCATCACCGCCGGGGAGGACCGCGACGAGTTCAAGGCCGTCGTCGAGCGCTGCGGGGCCGAGGTGGCCCGGTCCGTCATCGCCCACACCATGGACGAGTGCCGCCGGGCCGTCGAGGCCCTGGGCGGCTACCCCGTGGTGGTGCGCCCCTCCTTCACCATGGGCGGGCTGGGCAGCGGCATCGCCCGCGACGCCGCCGACCTGGAGCGCATCTGCGGGACGGGCCTGGCGCCCTCGCGCACCACCGAGGTGCTCCTGGAGGAGTCCATCCTGGGCTGGAAGGAGTACGAGCTCGAGCTCATGCGCGACAAGGCGGACAACGTCGTGGTGGTGTCTCCATCGAGAACGTCGACCCGTGGGCGTGCACCGGCGACTCGGTCACGGTGGCCCCGGCCTGACCCTGACCGACCGGGAGATGCAGCGCCTGCGCGACATCAGCATCGCCGTCATCCGCGAGTGGGGGTGGACACCGGCGGGTGCAACATCAGTTCGCCGTCGACCCCGCCACCGGACGCATCATCGTCATCGAGATGAACCCGCGGGTCTCGCGCTCCTCGGCCTGGCGTCCAAGGCCACCGGCTTCCCCATCGCCAAGATCGCCGCCCGCCTGGCCGTGGGCTACACCCTCGACGAGATCCCCAACGACATCACCGGCTCCACCCCGCCTCCTTCGAGCCGACCCTGGACTACGTGGTGGTCAGGTGCCGCGCTTCGCCTTCGAGAAGTTCGCGGCGCCGACCCCGTGCTCACCACCACCATGAAGTCGGTGGGCGAGGCCATAGCCATCGGCCGGTCCTTCACCGAGGCTGCAGAAGGCGCATGCGCTCGATCGACAAGCGGGCGCGGTCTTCCACTGGGACGGGCCTGCGCCCGACGCCGCGGCCACCGCCGCCCTGGTCGAGCGCGCGGCGGTGCCCGCCGAGCACCGGCTGCTGGACGTCCAGCAGGCCATCCGCGGGGCGCGGGCGTGAGGAGCTGTTCGCCTCACCCGCATCGACCCCTGGTTCCTGGACCAGATGGTGCGCTCCAGGAGGTCGCCGAGGAGGTGGCCGGGCGCCCCGGCCCTGACCCGCGACGTGCTGGCGCTGCCAGGGCGCCACGGCTTCTCCGACGTCCGGTCGCCGCCCTGCGAGAGCATCAGGGAGGACACGGTGCGCGAGGTCCGCCACGCCTTCGGCCTGCGGCCGGTCTACAAGACCGTGGACACCTGCGCCGCCGAGTTCGCCGCCCGCACCCCTACCACTACTCCAGCTACGACCTGGAGCGAGGGTCGCCCCCGCGAGCGCAGGCCGTCATCATCCTGAGGGCGGCCCTCAACCGCATCGGCCAGGGCATCGAGTTCGACTACTCCTGCGTGCACGCCGCCATGGCGCTGGCCGAGCGCTACGAGACCGTCATGGTCAACTGCAACCCCGAGACCGTCTCCACCGACTACGACGTGTCCGACCGGCTCTACTTCGAGCCGCTGACCTTCGAGGACGTCACTGGAGGTCTACGAGGCCGAGTCGGCCGCCGGGCCGGTGGCGGGCATGGTCGTCCAGCTCGGCGGGCAGACGCCCCTGTCGCTGGCGGCCCGCCCTCAAGGCCGCGGGCGTGCCGATCCTGGGTACGAGCCCCGAGGCCATCGACGCCGCCGAGGACCGGCAGGCCTTCGGCGTCGTGCTGGAGAGGGCGGGTCTGCCCGCGCCCGCCCACGGCACGGCCCTGAGCGACGAGCAGGCCCTGGTCGTGGCCGGGCGGATCGGCTTCCCGGTGCTCGTGCGCCCCAGCTACGTGCTGGGCGGGCGGGCATGGAGATCGTCTACGACCGCGAGGGCCTGGTCGACTACCTGGCGCGCCGGGGCGAGAGCGGGGACGCCTACGCCAACGGCCCCCTGCTCATCGACCGGTTCCTCGACGACGCCATCGAGATCGACGTCGACGCCCCTGTACGACGGCGAGGGAGTTGTTCCTGGGCGGGGTCATGGAGCACATCGAGGAGGCCGGCATCCACTCCGGGGACTCCGCCTGCGTGCTGCCGCCCATGAGCCTGTCCGACGCGGAGATCGCCCGCATCCGCCGCTCCACGCGGGCCATCGCCGACGGCGTGAGGGTGCGGGGCCTGATCAACATCCAGTTCGCCCCTCACGAGGCGACACCCTCTACGTCATCGAGGCCAATCCGCGGGCCAGCCGCACCGTGCCCTTCGTGTCCAAGGCCACGGGCGTGCAGCTGGCCAAGGCCGCCGCCCTGCTCATGGCGGGGAGACCATCGCCTCCCCTGCGACGGGCCGGGCGCCTGCCGGGTCGGACGCGGCCGCCTCCGACCCCCTTCGACCCGATCGCCGTCAGGAGGCGGTCCTGCCTCCGGCGCTTCGCACCCCGAGGGGCGGGCCGTGGACACCGTCCTGGGCCCGGAGATGCGCTCGACGGGCGAGGTCATGGGCTACGACGTGGACTTCCCGCGGGCCTTCGCCAAGTCCCAGGCCGGCGCCTGCAGGGGCCTGCCGGGGAGGGCACCCTGTTCGTGTCCGTGGCCGACCGGGACAAGCGGGCCATTGTGCTGCCCGTGGCGCGCCTGGCCGAGCTGGGCTTCACCATCTACGCGACCGCGGGCACCGCCCAGGTGCTGCGGCGCAACGGCATTCCGGCGACCTCGGTGCGCAAGGTGAGCGAGGCGTGAGCGAGCGCGGGGAGATGACGATCGTGGGCCTGATCGAGTCCGGGGCCATCGATATGGTCGTCAACACCCCCAGGCCAGGGCGCCCGCGCCGACGGCTACTCCATCCGGGAGGCCACCACGAGCGCGGACAAGCCCATCATCACCACGGTCCAGGAGCTCCAGGCGGCCGTCCAGGCCCCTGGAGGCGCAGCTGGGGCCCTTCCGGGTCCGCAGCCTCCAGCAGCACGACGCCGACCGCACGGCCCGCCGCGCCGCCCGGGAGGTGCGCGCGCGAGCGCCGTGGGAGCGGGCCGGGACGCGAGCCGGGGCTCTGGGCGCCCGCCCTTCGGGGTGCGCCTGGCCGCGGCCATGGACGAGCGGGGCCCGCTGTGCGTGGGCATCGACCCGCACCGCGAGCTGCTGGGGGCCTGGGGGTTTGGGCGACGACGCGGCGGGCCTGCGGGACTTCTGCCTGCGCGCGGTGGAGGCCGTGGGCGGGCGGGTGGCCGCGGTCAAGCCGCAGTCGGCCTTCTTCGAGCGCCACGGGGCCGCCGGGATCGCCGTCCTGGAGCAGACTCTGGCGGCGCTGCGCGAGTGCGGGACGCTGAGCGTGCTGGACGTCAAGCGGGGGACATCGGCTCGACCATGGCCGGCTACGCCCAGGCTTACCTGGTCGACGGCGCCCCGCTGACCGCCGACGCCATCACGGTCTCGCCCTACCTGGGCTACGGGTCCCTGGCCCCGGCCCCTGGACGCGGCGGCGGCCTCGGGGCGGGGCGTGTTCGTCCTGGCCCTGACTTCCAACCCGGAGGGCGGGCGTCCAGCACGCCCGGGGCGCGGACGGGCGCTCGGTGGCCGCCCGGCGTCGTGGAGGGGTGGCCGCCTCCAACGCCGCCGCGCGCCGCCGGCGTCCTGGGCAGCGTGGGCCTGGTGGTGGGGCGACCACCGGCGGGGCGGTGGCCGGGCTCGGCCTGGACCTGCGCGGGGCGGGCGGGCCCGTCCTGGCGCCCGGGCGTGGGCGCGCAGGGGCGGGGGCCGCCGAGCTGGAGGCCGTCTTCGGCCCGGCCCGCCGCCAGGTCCTGGCCTCCACGTCCCGCGGCGTGCTGAGGCCGGCCCGGACGTGGGCGCGCTCAGGGCGGCTGCCGGGGCGGCGAGCGCGCGGGCGGCGCGGGCGCTGAGGGCCTGATCCCCGCGCCGGTGCGCGGGGCGGGTCGGCGTGGGCCATGATGGGCCCATGAGCGACCCCGCCCCGCCCCCGGACGCCTCACCGTCCTGGCGGGCCCCACCGCCGTCGGCAAGGGGCACGATCGTCGCCGAGCTGCGGCGGCGCACCCCGGCCTGTTCGTGTCCGTGTCCGCCACCACCCGCGCCCCGCGGCTGGGAGATCGACGGCGTGCACTACCACTTCGTCGACGAGGCGGCCTTCGACCGCATGGTCGAGCGGGGCCAGATGCTGGAGTGGGCGCTCGTCCACGGCCTGCACCGCTACGGCACGCCCCGCGGCCCGGTCCAGGCCGAGCTCGACGCCGGCCGCCCGGCGCTGGTGGAGATCGACCTCGACGGCGCCCGCCAGGTGCGCCGCTCCATGCCCGGGGCCCGGCTGGTCTTCGTCGCCCCGCCCAGCTGGGACGAGCTGGTGGCCCGGCTCGCGGGCCGCGGCACGGAGGACGAGGGGGAGCGGGCCCGGCGCCTGGCCACCGCCCGCGTCGAGCTGGCGGCCGCCGGGGAGTTCGACCACGTCATCGTCAATGACACCGTGTCGCGCGCCACGGACGAACTGGAGGGGCTGATGGGGCTGTCGGGCTAAACTGGTGCTCGTTCTTTGTCCGCCAGCACCCACGGAAGCAGGTCGCACATGCTCGGAACCTCCGCCCGGCCCGAGGGCATCACCAACCCGCCCATCGACGACCTGCTGGAGAGGTCGACTCGAAGTACGGGCTCGTGGTGAGGCCGCCAAGCGCGCCCGTCAGATCAACACCCTACATCCGCCAGCTGGAGGAGAACCGCTTCGAGTTCTTCCCGCCCCTGGTGGACACCGAGCCGGAGGAGAAGCCCCTGAGCATCGCGCTGCGCGAGGTCGCCGCCGACAAGCTCCAGGTCATCTCCGGGGAGGACGCCCGGGCCCGGCGCGCCGCCGCCGAGGAGGCCCGCCGCGCCGCCGAGACGGACGTGTTCTCCGACATCCCCCTGGACGCGGCGCCCCTGCCGGGCGAGCGAGGACGCCCAGGCCCCGGGGACCTGGACAGCATCGAGTTCTGAGCCGGCCGGTGAGCGCGACCGACGCCGGCGCGCGGCGCATCGTCGTGGGCGTGGCCGGCTCCGTGTCCGCCTACAAGGCGCCCTTCGTCATCCGGCTGCTGCGACGCGCCGGTCACGAGGTCGAGGTGGTGGCCACCGCGGCCGCCCTGCGCTTCATCGGGGAGCCCGCCCTGGCCGCCGTCTCCGGGGGCCGGTGGCCACAGGGCCTGTTCGACGACCCGGCCGCCGCCTCGCACGTGGCGCTGGGGGAGCGGGCCGACCTGGTCGTCGTGGCGCCCGCCTCCGCGGACCTGCTGGCCAGGGTCGCGGCGGGCCGGGCCGACGACCTGCTGACGGCCACGATCCTGACGACGGGGGCGCCCGTGGTCCTCGCCCCGCCATGCACACCCGCATGTGGACCAACCGGCCACGGCGCACAATGTGGCGACGCTGCGCAGCCGGGGCCTGACGGTCATCGACCCCTGACACCGGGCCCTGACCGGCGGCGACGTCGGCGCCGGGCGCCTGCCCGAGCCCGAGCGGATCGTCGAGCGGGCCCTGGCCGTCCTGGACGCCGCCCGCGCGCCGGCCAGGCGCGGGGACTGCGCGGACGCCGCCCGCGCCGCTGATGCCGCCGACGCCGGCGCGGGCCGGGCGGCGCCCCCTGGCCGGGCTGCGCGTGGTCGTCTCGGCGGGCGGGACCCGCGAGCCCATCGACCCGGTGCGCTACCTGGGCAACCGCCTCGGGCGCCAGGGCGCGGCGCTGGCCGCGGCCGCCGGGCCGCCGGCGCCGACGTCGTCCTGGTGGCGGCCAATATCGGCCCCGAGGTCCTGGCCCTGGTCCCGACGGCGTCGAGGTCATCCCCCGTGGGGACCGCCCTGGAGCTGCGCGACGCCGTGAGGCGGCGCGGCCCGCGACGCGGACGCGGTCGTCATGGCCGCGGCGGTGGCCGACTTCCGACCCGCCCGCGCTGGACGTGAGCTGAAGAAGCGCCCGCCGGGGCCCGACGGGGCGCAGTCCGCCCTGCCCGGCCCTGGAGCTGGTGGCCAACCCCGACGTGCTGGCGGGCCTGGCCGCCGACCCGCCCCGCCCCGCGCCCGGACGCACCCTCCTGGTCGGCTTCGCCGCCGAGACCGGCGACGACGCCGGCGACGTCCTGGCCCACGGGGCCGCCAAGGCCCGCCGCAAGGGCGCCGACCTGATGGCCGTCAACGCCGTGGGACCCGCCACGGGCTTCGGCGACTGCCCAACTCCGTGATCGTGCTCGACGCCGCCGGCGCCGAGGTCGCCCGCGCCGCCGGCAGCAAGGACGAGGTCGCCCGCGCCCTGATCGCCCTGATCGCCCGGCGCCTGGGGCGCTGATCCGTCCGGCGCGCCGGACGGCATCGCGCCCGCCGGCGCGCCGATCCCGACCCGGGGATCCGCGTGCGCCAGGCCACGCCATTGGCGTCGGAGGCCGCCGGTAGGGTGGGGCCGTGACCGCCTCGCACCGCCCGTCCGCTCGCCTGTTCACCTCGGAGTCCGTCACCGAGGGGCCACCCCTGACAAGGTCTGCGACCGCATCTCCGACGCCGTCCTGGACGCCATCCTGGCCCAGGACCCTCCGCCCGCGTCGCGGTGGAGACCATGGCGACGCCCGGCCTGGTGCACGTGGCGGGCGAGGTGACCACCACCGCCCGCGTGGAGATCCCGCGGATCGTGCACGAGGAGATCTCCGCCATCGGCTACACCTCCCCCGAGATCGGCTTCGACGGCGCCTCCTGCGACGTCCTGGTCTCCGTGGGCCGCCAGTCCCCGGACATCGCCGCCGGGTGGACGCCTCCTCCAGGCCCGCCAGGAGGCAGTCGCGACCCCTTCGACCTGCAGGGCGCCGGGCGACCAGGGCCTCATGTTCGGCTACGCCTGCACCGACACGGCCGAGCTCATGCCCCTGCCCATCCACCCTGGCCCACCGCCTGGCCGAGCGGCTCGCGCTCGTGCGCAAGCAGGGCGTGGTGGAGGGGCTGCGCCCCGACGGCAAGACGCAGGTCACCATCGACTACGACGGGGACCGGCCCGCCCGCCTGGCCGCCGTCGTCGTCTCCGCCCAGCACGACCCGCACCTGGGCCGGACCGCCCTTGACCGGCGCCGTCTCCGCCGAGGTGATCGCCCCCGTGCTCGCCGCCGAGGAGGCCAAGGGCCTGGAGCTGGACGCCGCCGACGCCCAGGTCCTCATCAACCCGTCGGGCCAGTTCGTCATCGGCGGCCCCGCCGGGGACGTGGGGTCACCGGCCGCAAGATCATCGTCGACACCTACGGCGGCGCGGCCCGCCACGGCGGCGGAGCCTTCTCCGGCAAGGACCCCTCGAAGGTGGACCGCTCCGCCTCCTACGCCATGCGCTGGATCGCCAAGAACGTCGTCGCCGCCGGCCTGGCCCGGCGCTGCGAGATCCAGGTCGCCTACGCCATCGGCTCGGCCCGCCCCGTGGGCCTGCACATCGAGACCTTCGCCACCCACGGTCCCGGTCGAGCGGATCCGCGCCGCCATCGAGGAGGTCTTCGACCTGCGGCCGGCCGCCATGATCGCCCAGCTCGACCTGCTGCGCCCCATCTACTGGGCCACCAGCGCCTACGGCCACTTCGGCAGGCCCGGCTTCAGCTGGGAGGCCACCGACCGCGTCCGGGCGCTGCGGGACGCCGTGTGACGGCGCGGCGCCGAGCGGGGAGGGTGTGAGCGAGCCGGCCCGGCAGGACGCCCCTGCTCGCCGTGCCCGCCCCCGCCGAGCGCCGCGTGGACGCCGACGGCGTGGCGGACCCGGTGGCCCGCGTCCCTGCTCGACACCCCCGTGCCGCACCTGACCGGCTCTTCGACTACCTCGTCCCGCCCCGCCTGGACGCCGCCGCCGGGATCGGCACCCGTGTCACCGTGCGCTTCGGCGGCAAGAACGTGCGCGGCTGGATCTGGGAGCGCGGCGCCACCACCACCCACCCCGGGCGCCTGGCGCCCCTGGGCCGCGTGGTCTCCGACCTGCCGGTCCTCACCCCGCCACCATGGGCCTGGTCGGGGCCGTGGCCGCCCGCGCCGCCGGCACGCGCGCCGACGTGATGCGCCTGGCCGTGCCCGCCCGGCACGCCGCCGCCGAGCGCGCCGAGCGCGACGCCCCGCCCCGCCTCTGCCCGTCTGGCGTCCCGCCCGACGTCGACGCCGCCGGCTGGGGGGCCTACCTGGGCGGCCCCTGAGCTGCTGGGCGAACTCGCCGCCGGCCACCGCCCGCGGGCCGTGTGGACCGCCCTGCCCGGGCGCGCCGGCCTGGTCGCCCCCTGGCAGACCCTCCTGGCCCGGGCCCTGCGGGCGGCCTGGCCGGCGGGCGCGGCGGGCTCGTCGTCGTGGCCACCACCGCCCGGGCCGAGGCCCTGGCCCGGCGCCTGGAGCGCGAGCTGGAGGGCGAGCCGGTCGAGGTCCTGTCCGCCGAGCACGGCTCCCGCCCGGCGCTACCGCGCCTTCCTGCGCCTCCTGCTGGGCCGCGCCCGCCTGGCGGTGGGCACCGCGCCGCCGCCTTCGCCCCCGTGCCCCGCCTGGGCCTGGCCGCCATCTGGGACGACGGCGACGACCGCCTCGACGAGCCCCGCGCCCCCTACGTCCACGCCCGCACCGTCCCTGGCGCTGCGCTCCGGCCTGGAGGGCGCCGGCCCGCTCATCGCCGGCCACGCCCCGCAGCGTGGAGGCGCAGGGGCTACGTCGAGCGGGCTGGGCCGCCGACCTGAGCGCGCCGCGCAACCTCGTGCGCCGCGCCGTGGCGCGCGTCGAGGCCCCCGGTGCCCCCTGAGCTCGACGCCGAGGGGCCAGCGGCCGCGCCCGCATCCCCTCCCTGGCCCACCGGGCCCTGCGCCGCGCCCTGAAACGGGGCCCCGCCCTGGTCCAGGTGCCCCGCGGCGGCTACGTCCTGCGCCTGGCCTGCGGGACCTGCCGCGCCGGCGCCCGCTGCCCAGCCTGCGGCGGGCCCCCTGTCCCGGGGGCGCGACGGCGCCACGAGCTGCCGCTGGTGCGCCCGCACCGCCGCGCCGTGGACCTGCCCCGCCTGCGGGGGACCGCCCTGCGCATGACGGGGGTCGGCTCGACGCGCACCGGCGAGGAGCTCGGCCGCGCCTTCCCCGGCGTGCCCGTCGTCGTCTCCGGGGCCCGGGAGGACCACGGCGTCATCGCCGCGGTCGACTCCCGCCCCCCGGCTCGTCGTGGCCACCCCCGGCGCCGAGCCCGTCGCCGAGGGCGGCTACCGCGCCGTCCTCCTGCTCGACGGCGCCGCTCTGTCGTCCCGCCCGCAGCTGGGCGCCGCCTGCCAGGCCCTGCGACTGTGGGCCAACGCCGCCGCCCTGGCCCGCGCCGACGCCCGGGTCATCCTGCTGGGCGGGGCCGACGCGGCCGTCGCCCAGGCCCCTGGTGCGCTGGGACCACGCCGGCTTCGCCCGCCGCGAGCTGGCCGAGCGCGCCGAACTGCGCCTGCCGCCCGCCTGGCGCTGCGCCCGCCTGGACGGCCCGCCCCGCGCCGTCGGGCTCCCTGCTGGACGCCGCCCGGGCCGCCGGCTGGGACGTGCTCGGCCCCGTGCCCGGCCCCGGGCGCCGGCGCCCCGGCCGACGCGGCGCCAACCGGCGCCCCGGCGGGCCCTGGCCCCGCCCGGCGCGCAGGCCGGCGCCCCGACCGGCGCGTCCGGCGTCGTCCACCGCGCCCTCATCCGCGCGCCCTCCTCGAGGGGGCGCGAACTGGCCGACGCGCTGGCCCTGTGGGCCCGCGAGCGCTCCGCGCACCGGCAGGAGGCGGTGCGCGTCGAGCCTCGACCCGACCCCTGCTGTGGTGAGCGGCGCCGCCCCGCGCCCGGCGCGCCGGGCGGCGGCTCGACGGACCCTGCGCCCGCGGGCCCAGAGTCGGGGCGCCCGCACCGGCCGACCGCTGCCGAGCCGGCGGCGGACACCGCCCACCGGCTGCTCCTGAAGGAGAGACCATGACCAGCACCGAACGCAACCGCCAGCGGACCCGCCCCTGTCTCGCCCGACGGCAACCCCTTCGTCCACAACGACCTGGGCCTGTACACCCACAACCACCCCACCCCGCCGGCCGACGTGGCCGAGCGCCGCGCCTACCTCGTCGGCTCGGGCATCGGCGCCCTGCTGGCGGCCGCCTTCCTCATCCGCGACGGGCGCATGCCCGGGTCCAATATCACCGTCCTCGAGCAGCTCGACGTCCCCGGCGGCTCCTTCGACGGCGCCGGGGACACCGAGCAGGGGCTTCATCGCCCGCGGCGGCCGGGAGATGGGCCAGCACTTCGAGTGCTTCTGGGACATCATGCGCGAAATCCCCGCCCTGGAGATGCCTGCGCCCTACACGGTCCTCGACGAATTCCGGACCGTCAACGAGAACGACCCCAACATCGACCCCTGCCGCATCATCCACCGCTGCGGCAGGCGGCGGGACGCCCTACAAGATGGGCATCAACAAGAAGGGCCGCAAAGACGTCATCAGGCTCCTCATGGCCAGGGAGGAGGACACGTTCGGTAAGACTATCGAGGATTGGTTCGACGCCGACTTCCTCGCCTCGAACTTCTACACGCTGTTCAAGACGATGTTCGCCTTCCAGCAGTACGAGTCGCTGACGGAGATGAAGCGCTACATGCACCGCTTCCTCCAGTACTTCCCCCGGCTTCTCGACCTGTCCTGCCTGCGCTTCTCCCGCTACAACCAGTTCGAGTCCTTCATCGTCCCGCTGACCGACTGGCTCAAGGACCGCGGCGTCGTCTTCCGCTACGGCGCGCGCGTGGACGACCTGGACATGCTCATCACCTCCGGGCGCAAGGTCGTCACCGCCATCCGGCTGCGCGACGGCGACGGGGAGGAGACCATCGAGGTGGGCGAGCGGGACCTGGTCCTGGCCACCATCGGCTCGTGCACCGAGTCCACCGGCTACGGCGACATGGACACCGTCCCGCCCTTCCACACCGACCGCCCCGGCGGCGCCTGGACCCTGTGGCGCAACCTGGCCAGGAAGTCCGCCGTCTTCGGCCGCCCCTGACGTCTTCTGCTCCGACCCGCGCAAGACCGTGTGGAGTCGGCCTCCTTCAGCTTCATCGGCGCCGACCACCCTTCCTGACCAGGATCCGCGAGCTGACCGGCAACGACCCCCTGTCCGGGCGCACCGTCACCGGCGGGATCATCACCGCCGAGGACCCGGCTGGTGCCTGTCGCTGACCATGAACCGCCAGCCCCAGTTCCGCGCCCAGCCGGCCGACTGGGGCGTGGCCTGGGCCTACGGGCTGCACCCGCACGCCCCGGGCGACTGCGTGCCCAAGCCCATGATCGAGTGCACCGGCGAGGAGGTCCTCAGGAGTACTGCTACCACTTCGGCCTGATCGACCAGCTTCGAGCGGATCAGGAGCGCACCAAGGTCCGCCTGGCCACCATGCCCTACATCACCTCCTTCTTCATGCCGCGGCGCGTCGGCGACCGCCCTGAGGTCATCCCCGACGGGTGCGTCAACCTGGGCCTGATCGGCCAGTTCGTCGAGACGCCCGACGACTGCGTGTTCACCACCGAGGCTCGGCGCGCACCGCCATGATGGCCGTCTACGGGCTGCTCTGACCTGGACCGCGACGTGCCCCCTGATCTGGCCCGCCCAGTACGACGTGCGCGCCCTGCTGGCGGCCGCCAAGACCCATGAACGACGGGCGCCTGCCCGGCGAGAGGATGCTCACCCGATTCCTGCGCGGCACCTACTACGAGGACATCCTGCCCTGAGGCCGGGCCCGCGGCGGGTGGGGGGACGGGCGCGCTCCGCCCTGCCGCGTCCCGGGCGCCGCCCGCCCGCCGCGTGCCACAATGCCCCCATGAGCGGCAACGGCACGGGGCGGCGCAGGCGCGCCGTCGTCTTCGACTACGGCAACGTCCCTGTACGCCTGGGAGTCCCACGGAGCGCTGGCGGGCGGCGCCCCGCCCGGGTGTGGAGGAGTTCGTGACCCGAGCGGCTTCCCCGCTGGAACGAGATGGCCGACGCCGGGGTCCCCTTCGGCGACATCCTCGCCGCCCTGGGGCGCGCCCACCCCTGACCGCCCCGACTGGGCCCGATCTCCTGGCCGACTACTGGCGCCACTTCCCGGACACGCTCACCGGGCCGATCCCCGGCGTGGGCGCCGTCGTGGACGACCTGCTCGACGCCGGGGTCCGCCTGTACGCCCTGACGAACTTCAACCACGAGCTGTTCGCCGCCTTCGGCCGCCCCCGCGTGCCCCAGCTCGAGCGTTTCAGCGGCATCGTCGTCTCCGGCCGGGAGCGCCTGACCAAACCGGACCCGGCGATCTTCCGGGTGCTGCTGGAGCGCCACGGGCTGCGGGGCGCCGACGCGCTCTTCGTCGACGACGCGCCCGCCAATGTCGCGGCCGCCGCCTCCTGGGCATGGACACCCACCTGTTCCGCGGGGCCCGGGCGCCTGCGCGCCGACCTGACCGACCGGGGCCTGCTGGACGCCCCCGTAGACTGACCCCATGCGCGTTCTCTTCTGCAGGCACCCCCGAGGCCGCCCTGCCCTCGCTGCGGGGCCCTCATCGACTCCCCGGACCACGAGGTCGTCGGCGTCCTGACCCGCCCCGACGCGCGCCGCGGCCGCGGCCGGACCCTGAGCCCTCGCCGGTGGCCGCCCTGGCCCGCGCCGCCGGCCTGGACGTGCGCACCCCGCCACCCTCAGGACGCCGCCGCCCGGGGCTGGGTGCGCTCCTGGGCGCCGACGTCGCCGTCGTCGTCGCCTACGGGCGCATCGTGCCCCCGCCCTGCTGGACGCCCCGCCCACGGCTGGATCAACTCCACTTCTCCCTGCTGCCCGCCTGGCGCGGCGCCGCCCCCGTCCAGCGGGCCGTCGCGGCCGGCGACGCCGTGACCGGCGCCTGCGTCTTCCGCCTGGAGGAGGGCCTGGACACCGGGCCCGTCTACGCCCGCCTGAGCGAGGCCGATCGGGCCGCGCGACACCGGCGGCGACCTGCTCGCCCGCCTGGCCGACGCCGGCGCCCTGCTCGTCATGGGGGTCCTGGCGTCCTGGACCAGGGCACCGCCGCCCCCTGTCCCCCAGCCCGAGGAGGGCGTCAGCCTCGCCCGCCCCTGAGCGCCCGCGACGGGCTCGTGGACTGGACCGAGGCGGCCCGGGACGTCGACGCCCGCATCCGCGCCGTCACCCCCGCCCCCGGCGCCCACACCTCCTACCGGGGTCCGGCTGCGCCTGGGCCCGGTCGAACCGGTCCCCGGCATCACCGACCTGCCCCCGGCGCCCTGCGCGCCACCGGGCACGAGGTGCTCGTGGGCACCGGCACGTGCGCCGTGCGCCTGGGGCGGCTCGCCCCGCGGGCAGGGAACTGGATGGCGGCCGACGCCTGGGCCCGCGGCGCCCGCCCCGCCCCCGGCGCCGCCCTGGGCGACGACCGGCAGAGCCCGCCCGGTGACCGGCCGCGCCCGCCCGACCGCCCCGACCACGACCGCAGGAGGGCGCAGCCGACCCCGGTGCCGGGGCGCGGCGGCGCAGCGGATCCGGCGCCGGACAGCGCCGCCCCGACCGCTCTGACCGCCGGGGCAGGGGCGCCGCGCCGCGAACCCGCGGACGACCCGGCCCGCCGCATCGCCCTGGAGGCCCTGACCAGGGTCCACCGGGACGGCGCCTTCGCCAACCTCATCCTGCCGCCCCTGCTCGACGCCGAACGCCTGAACCGGCGCGACGCCGGCTTCGCCACCGCCCTGACCTACGGCACCCTGCGCCTGCGCGGCAGGTACGACGCCGTCCTGGCCCACTGCGTCGACCGGCCCCTGGACGAGCTCGACGACGTCGTCCTGGACGTGCTGCGCCTAGGGCGCCCACCAGATCCTGGGCATGCGGGTCGCCGCCCACGGCGCCGTGTCCGCCACCGTCGACCTGGCCGCCCGGGCCGCCGGACGCGGATCGGCCAAACTGGTCAACGCCGTCCTGCGGCGCACGGCCCGCCGCGACACGGACGAGTGGCTGGCCCTCCTGCGCCGGGAGGCCCCCGACGAGACGACCGCCCTGAGCCGCACCCACTCCCACCCGCCGTGGATCGTCAAGGCCATGCGCCAGGCCCTGACCGCCAACGGACGCGACCAGGCCGAACTGGCCGACCTGCTCGCCGCCGACAACACCGACCCGCGCGTCGTCCTGTGCGCCCGCCCCGGACTGATCACCCCCGAGCAGCTCGCCCGCGCCGCCCGCGCCGCCGCCCACGAGAAGGCCAGTCCGGGCGAGCACAGCCCTGCGCCGTCGTCCTGCCCGAGGCGACCCCGGCCGCATCGCCGCCGTGCGCGAGGGGCGGGCCGGCGTCGAGGACGAGGCCAGCCAGCTCACCGCCCTCATCCTGGCCGAGGCCCCCGCTCCAGGGCCGCGACGAGCACTGGCTGGACCTGTGCGCCCGGCCCCGGCGGCAGGCCGCCCTCCTGGGCGCGCGCTGCCCAGCGCGGGGCCCGCCTGGTCGCCAACGAGATCGCCCCCACCGCGCCGACCTCGTGCGCGCCGCCGTGAGCGCCCTGAACCCCGGCGTCGTCGAAGTCCGCTGCGGGGACGGGCGCGCCTACGGGACCGACGAGCCCGGCGGCTTCGACCGGATCCTCGTCGACGCCCCCTGCTCCGGACTGGGCTCGCTGCGCCGCCGACCCGAGGCCCGCTGGCGGCGCACCCCCAGGACGTCACCGAACTGGCCGCCCTCCAGCGCGAACTGCTCACCAGCGCCCTGGGGCGGTGCGGCGCGCGGCCTGGTCGCCTACGTCACCTGCTCCCCGCACGTGCTGGAGACCGAGCTCGTCGTGCGCGACGTCCTCAGGCACTGGGACAAGAACGGGGCGGCGCCCAGATCCTCCACGCCGGCGACGCCGCCACCCGCATCGCCCCCCGCCCGCCCGCCGGCGCCGAGCGCCCCATGCTCCAGATGTGGCCCCACGCCGACGGCACCGACGCCATGTTCTGCGCCCTGCTGCGGCGTACGCTCTGAACCGACCGACCCGCCGCGAACCCCGACCCTGCGAACCGGCCGGAGGACCCGGCCCGAGGAGGAGCCCATGACGCCCGCCCCCGCCATCCACCCTCGATCCTCAACGCCGACCAGGCCCACCTGGCCGACGAGCTCGACCGCGTCGCCGACGCCGACGGCCTGCACGTGGACATCATGGACAACCACTTCGTCCCCAACCACTTGGCGGACCCCTCCTCGTGGAGACCGTCCTGGCCCACACCGCCCCTGCCCGTCGACGCCCACCTCACGATCGAGAACGCCGACCGCTGGGCCCCCGCCTACGCCGGAAGCCGGGGCGGCGATCGTCACCACCCACATCGAGGCCACGGCCGCCCCTTCCGCCTGGCCGACGAGCTGCACCGCCTGGGCGCCGGCGCCGGCATCGCCCTGCGCCCCACCACGCCCCTGTCCGCCGTCGAGCACCTGCTCGGCCGCATCGACCTCCTGCTGCTCGCGACCGTAGAACCCGGATTCGGCGGCCAGTCCTTCATCGAGGCGATGCTTCCCAAGATCGAACGGGCCCGCCGCACTGGTGAGCGAAGAGGGCCTGAGCTGCGCATCCAGATCGACGGCGGAGTCACCGCCCGCACCATCGAGCGCGCCGCCGAGGCCGGGGCCGGGTCTTCGTGGCCGGCAGCGCCGTCTACGGCGCCGACGACGCCCCCGGCCGCCATCGCCCGACTGCGCGACCTCCGCCGCCGCACACACCCGCTGACGGCGCGCTCGCGGCCGTGGATCGTGACCGAGCTGTGAGGCGCGGCGGGCAGGCCGTCCCCGTGCATGAGGGAGTTCGCATGACGAGCAGTTCGGCGGTGTCGAACGAGAAGAGGTTCGAGGGCGCAGCGTCTCATGATGGCGTGGCTGAGGGCGGAGCGCGCCGACAGGGTGGACGCGCACTGCAACGGCCTCGGGGACGTGGAAAGCACCACGTGGCGGCTGACGGCAGATGGTGAGAGGAGATCGGTCCGGATGGATGGTGATGTGCGTTTCGTATTTTGTTGATTTTGGCCAGGTGTGGAGGGTGCCAGCGGGGTGTTCCAGACGTCGACTTGCAGTTTGAGCGAGATGCGTATATCGCCATGATTCCGACCAGTAAAAATGCTCCATAAAAATGGTGCTATCGACCACGACAGCCATACTCGAAATGGCGGGAACCATTGCCTTATAAGAATTTTAAGTTTTTGCACAAACCTCATTTTTGCATGCGCCTCATCGCTGACATATGAAGGATCGAGCGAGAATGATGGAATTTTATCGCCGCGGCTGACTATGCGGTCGTAAAGTTTTCTGTATGCGCGCTCTTGTCGGAGGTAGTTCGCGTCAATGAAGGCGAATAGAATAACTGCTACACTCAGAAATCCTATTTTCCATGAGAGTCTCGAGTCAGTGCGTCAACCGTACGTTGCTGTGATAACAGGAAGGAGCCAGGATTTGGTGTTCGATGATGCCACTGACATTCTTGCAATGATTGCTTGGACAAAGTTTAGGTGCGTTCGCATGTCTTCTCGGTCGACTTGTGGCATGTTGTAGTGTCGTAATGTTGCCGATCGAATCTGCCGAGCCGCCTTGTCTTTTCTCATCCTCACCAAATGCGGCGAAACTGGCCAGATGCTCACCCATGGCGTCGTCCGCCCAACGGGGCAGAACGTGCACGTGAATGTGAGGAACGGTTTGGGTTGCCACCTCGCCGTTCGATTGGATGATGTTAAGGCCATCAGGATGTAACGCATCCCGAACGCCCAAACAGAGTCGATGAACTGCACTGTCGATCGCGTACGCAGTTTCCGCATCGAGGATCCCAGATCTGTCGCCACATGTATGGTTGGTATGACGAGCGTGTGTCCGAGTACGGCAGGATTTTTAGGAAAGAAGCGACAGTCTGATCGTCGCGGTAGATCTCACGAATATTGAGGTCGTTTTTGCCCAATTATCGCAGCAGAATGGACATTCAGGGGTCGTTTGTAGGCGCGGTTCTCAAACCAGTTCTCCAAATTGTTCTCACACTGTGGTAGATAGACGTTTACTATTGCTTCCAGGAGGATTGATTAACGATCATAATCGGCTGCGGTTCTGTCGTATTCAGTTCGACTTGACGGAATGGATTGCATCAAGATGTCGTCTTTCCGTTTTGTCGATCAGGCCGTGGACTCTAATGCCGAGCATGAGTGTTTGTCGCCAAGCCTTTAACGATCTCGTACTCGACCCAGCGACTTTTGTGGGTGGCGGCGCGACCAGGCAGCGATAACGGCGCTGGTGTCGCACTCTGCCGGTGAATCCAGTTCTCTGATCGCGTTGTCGAAACCATTCCGCGGACCGCCTCCCGCAGTCCTGTAGGCGAAAATGCAGGAGTCGCCGAGGTGGCTGATCTTCGTTATCGCCTCCGCCTTGCTAAACGCGCCACCATGTCAGGCCTCGTATTGAAACATCTGGGTAAACACCGACTTCGTCGTCTGTCCAATCCTGGTCACGAGACGGGTTGGAAATGGAGGGTCCGATATTTACCTGACTGGCGATCGCTGATATTATCGGGCCATGTGCCCTCGGCTGTTCCGCGCGTTCAACTTCGCCTTCATCTGCGTGGCGCAGTATCGTGGCGCGTACGCGATTATATGCTCGTGTTCGATCCATGAGTGCAACAGTAAGCCTTGCTTAGTCGGACACGGCGGTGCGCTGCCAACGTGGTGGTGTGGGAGGACGCAGGTAACGCAGGACGTATCGTAGCGTAGACCGTCACCGGGATAACCACTCTCAATAGCATCTCTGGTAAGGGTGTAGCGGCGATCGGATGTGGTGTCGGGTCCAGTGGCCGGTGAATAAGGTTCACCGCCCGCGCGTGCTCTGCGCCAGCGCGGCCCTGTAGGCGTCGCCGAGGCGTCCGTCGCAGTCCCTCGGTCGGGGCCACCGGCCGTCGTGGGCCGCTCCTGACCCACGGCCACGGATCCGGCTGTCGATGACCTGCCCGGCTGCAGGACGGGCAGCCTGCCGCACATGCCAGCGACGTCGCGCATGACGACATCGACCCACGTCGTGCACCGCTCGCGGTGGGCACCATGCAGGCCGATCAGCACCACCGGCTGCCACTGGGCGGGCGGGGTGACCCTGCACATCCGGGGTGACCTCGCAGCGTCGAAGACCATGAACGGCCAGGCGACCTGGGAGGCCAGCGCGCTGGAGTCTCATGGAGACGATGGCGAAATGGTGGCGTCGTCGGCCCGCCTGTCGACTGAAAGTCAGCGGTGTACGCGCGGAGGCTGGAGCCGATGAGAAGAGGGTCGAGTCCGGCACGTCGCTCGGAGGAGGATCGGCTGGCGATGCAGGGCATGGAGCTGCTCCTGGGACTCGAGGCGCTGACGGTGACGAGGGCGATAGGCTGCGTGTCGGCTTTTCAGATCCAGAGTGCAGTGAAGGTGGCTGATTTGGCGCATCGGCTCGTGGCGCGCGCATTGCCTGATGCGAGCTCAGCGGGTCCGCCGCAGGTGCTCAGGCGCATCCTCGAAGATCTCGTGCCTCTGGAGCGGTCCCCCGTCCAGAGAGCAGGCAGGTGCCGCCGTGTCCGCAGCGTGTCGATTCGGGGTCGTACATGGCCCGGCTGCTTCCGGCGAGGCCGGGACAGGACGATGCCCAGGCATGTCCCGCCCAGAGGGCAGGTAGATGATCGCCGAGGATCGTGCCGCCTTCGGGACGGGATGCGTGGTGCGCCGACGACCCAGGACGATGCGATGACGGTATCCTGTCCGGCGGCGAAAGCGCCTCGGCGCGCTGACGAGTCCTGAGGGCGATCGCGCTCGGCGGTCCCACGCCGGTGGCCGGAGCGCGTGGCGTGCCCGCCCAGAGTGAGCCCTCGCAGGCACCGACAGCGCCCAGCGCACGTCGTGAGACGGCGACGAGCTCTCGGGAGTGTGCCGCTGATGAGGGTCCCTGCGACGCTGCAGCACCGTGGTCTTCCTGCGCAGCCCGCGTCGCCGAGCACCAGCAGGTGCGTGATCGAGCTGTCACGGGGTCCACGGCGAGGGCTCCATCGTGCTGAACAGCCCAGGGCAGCAGGCCGGCTCCTCTCGCCGTCGGGCGAGTGGTGCCGGGCCGATCGTCTGGGCGGATCCGCACCCGGGCCGCGGCGCCTCGCCAGGTCTCGGCCGTGGCGCGCCGCCAGCTCCTCCACAGCCGCGCCTCGCCGGCCTCGTCGTCCAGGACAGGCAGGGCCATCGCGCGAAGAGCTTGTCGGGGTGGAGGATGCGCTGGGTGTCGCTGCGCAGCGTCTGAGAGCTTGCGGGCGATGATGGAGTCGGCGGGGTCGTTCAGGCGCAGTTCCAGGCGCGTGCCCACGAGGCTGCTGGGCCATGCACGAGTCGTTGGGCACGCGAGAGGGTGCGACGACGTGCAGCGCCGAGACCGCCGCCGCGCCGCAGGATGTCGTCGACGAGATCCTCCAGCTCGGGGAAGTCCGAGGCAGCGCAGGCGAGGCCGTCGATCAGCAGGACGACGTCGGCGCTGAGTTCAGGGATGCGGCCCTCAGAGTGCACTCGCGGAGCACTCTCAGGGAGTCGATGTGGTGCGCAGCCAGGACGCGCTCGCGCTGATCGAGCATGAGCGCGACCTCTCCAGACGCGACGCATGCTCGCGGTCCCCGCGCTGATGCCGCCGACGTTGGGCAGCTGCCAGGTCTGGGCCGCCGCGGTCGCGTCGACGCCGTAGAAGGCCCGAGTCTCACGGGGCTCAGGCCCAGGGGGCGGCGCAGACCGTGAGCGTCCTGAGAAAGTGGTTCTGCCGGACTGGGGCGCTCCCGCACCGGAGCGTGCCGCCGCCGACGGTCAAGTCGAGCACCCACTGGTCCTGATGCGTGGTGGGCGGGGTCGTCGATGACCGATCGGCACGCGCACTGCGCGAAGCGGTCCTGACCGAGGGCGGCCAGCGAGGTGGGCCCGCCGACGAGGTCCCCGCCGAGCATGGTCGGCAGACTCAACCGCGCCGCGGCGGATCGAGCCACACCGGTCGCGGTCGGGCGCGGCGTCGCAGTTGCGCGACGACGACGTCGATGACGGTGGTGCACGCAGGTGCCCTCGGGATCTCTCCTCGCCCGAGCGCCTGCAGGTCCTCGCTCAGCCCGTTGTGGACGGGCGGGGCAGAGAGCCTTCAATGATGTCCTGCGGGACGGACTCGTCGTCAGATCGTCGACCGGGCCGGAGACGTAGCTGAGCGGAAGCGGGTGTAGATACTCGTATCGACTTTGGGTAGCCGTAGCCGGGGGAGGCGGGCAGGTGGAGGCGTCGGGGCGCCGATGACGGTGAGGACTCGGCCTCGGTGAAGGTGCGCAGGCAGATCCGGTAGGACAGGTAGGTGCTCAGGCCGCGGCGTTACCGCCTCGTGCGCTGACTGGACAGCAGCAGGTGGACGCCGATGGATCGGCCGATGCGTCCGATGGTCAGGGAGCAGGTCGACGAAAGTCAGGGCTGGCGGTGAGAAGCTCGCCGAACTCGTCGATGATGACGAACAGGTGCGGCATGGGCGGCATCTCGGGCGGGTCCGGCGCAGGCGCGCGGTGGCCGATGTCCGGGAGCCGGCGTCGCGCAACTGCTTCTGGCTGGCGGACGACCTCGCCCGGCGATGGAGCGCGGGCCCTCTCGACCAGTCCGGCGTCGTCGGCGAGGTTGTCCAGCCGACGACGTGCGGCAGGTCGGAGAAAGGCGAAGCCGCGCCACCCTTTCGTAGTCGACGAGGATCGTGGGTCGGGTCTCGGACCGTGGGTGATGGCCAGCGCCGTAGGCGGTGCGCGGCAGCTCGGACTTGCCCGAGCCGGTGGCGCCCACGCACAGGCCGTGGCCGATGCCCAGCTGGGCCGACTCATGAGGTCGAGGAGGACCAGCGCGCCGTGTCGTGCGACCCGATGGGCGCGCGCAGGGAAGTCGCGGGGCGCGGCGCCCACGCCCCTGCCGATGTCGATGGCGCGAGGGTCGTCCACTCCCAGCAGGTCTTCGGCGAGGCGGGTGGCGTCCTCGTCCTGCGCTCCGCGCCCGCCCCAGGCTGAAGGGGCGAGGGACCGGCTGACGCCCTCGGCGAGCGGGCCCGGCGACGTCGGGGACGCAGACGATCGGATCGGCGATCGCGTGCGGGCGCCTCCCGTCGGGCGGCGGTGGGCGCAGGTCCGCGAGGACAGCGCCGTCCTTCTGGACGCTCAGGCGCACGGTGGGGTCGCTGGGCTCGTGAGCCGGTCGGTGACCAGGTGGATCTGTGATTCAAGGGTCCTCGGCGCGCAGAGCCGCATCGGGGACCTCGAGTTCCCGGCGTCGCCGTCGTCCTCGATGACGGCGAGCAGGCGAGACCCGCTGTGGCAGCCGGACGGTCCCGGTTCGGCCCGACGCGGTCGCTGTGGGCCGCCGTCGGGTCACCGCGACGATCTCGGGGTGCAGGACGCGGTCGAGCTCGGTGACGTCCGCGCCCACGCGCACGCAGGGCGACGGGCCGTCGAACATGCCGTGGACGCGCAGGGTGAGTCTGGACAGGCAGTCCCATTTCGGCCGCTGCCCTCGGCGCTGTGGGCCAGGGCGATGTGGAGGTCCTCAGGGCGTGGGTGGACCGCCGCCCGGGTCACCAGGGTCCTGGCGATCGCGCGCGTGGCCTCGCGCGGGCCGATGAGCGAGATCGGCCCGGCGCCGTCAGGTTCAGGGCGAGGGGCGCGCGGCGGAGCACCGCGTGGGTCGTGACGATGGATTCGGCCTGCCCGAGGAGGATCGGGTCGACCTCGGGAGGGGAGCCGGGCGCCATGGCCGCCAGCGGTGCGGGGAGGTCGGCGATCCCTCAGCCGCAGTGCGAGGAAGTCCTCGTCCGAGTGGCGCCGCTCCCAGCGGCGTTCGGGAGCCACCGCCAGGCGCGCGAGGGCCCAGAGGCGCGGGATGGGCGGCCAGCAGGCTGCGGCGGTGCTCCTCGCCGAGCAGCGGCGCCCGCTCATCGGCCTCGCGCAGGCGGTCCAGATAGTTCTCGCGGCGCCTGGCCCTTTGCCGGACCATGGAGGCGCGGCGGGACACGAGGGTCGCGAGCATGGCGACGGCGGTGATGACCATGGCGACGGCTCCGAGCAGCGCGAAGACGGGGTTGGAGCGCATGAGGGTCATCATGAGCATCGATGAGCCCGCGCCGACCAGCAGCATGAGCATCTGGAAAGGGAACCCCTGCCCGGGCCGGTGTCGCTCAACGGCGGCGGCGGCGGGACGAGGACCGGGTCGGGCGTCTGGGCGGGGCGCACGACGCGGCCGGGCCGGTGCAGGACCTCGATCATGAGGCGGCTCATCTCCTCGGCGGTGGCCGCCCGACGACGTCGCCGCCAATCGCGTCAGGGCGACGGCGGTGCGACGGCTGCAGCAGTCCTGGGGGCGCGGTGACGCCGGGAGGTGAGCGCCAGCACGTCGTCGTAGGGGATGAGCCGCCTCGTCCCGGTGCAGCGGGGGATGAGGGGCGTCAGCGGGACGCCACGACGACGTGGAGGAGGCGGGCCGGGCGGCGCGCCATCGGCCCGTGGCGTCCGCCTCGATTCTGGTCCGCAGGAGGCGAGGGCCGACGGGTCCTCGACGTCGCGGCGGCGTGCGGGCGTGACCGCCACGACGGCGTGGTGGTGGCGGGATGCGTCGAGGACGTCGTCGGCGGGCAGGCACCGCGGTCTCGGTGACAATGGTGTCGAGAGCGGAACAGCCGCGTGCGGGCGTCCTCCCAGGCGTCGGCGCGCCTGCCCAGTCCGGCAGCCGCGGCACCCGAGGAGGCCGTCCTCGCCGGCTCCGACGGCCTCCCGGATCGACTCGGCGTCGAGCGGGGACTCCGCCGTCGCGGCCGGGGACCACGGGTTCGCCTGGGGCAGGTGGTCGGCCGCCGTGGCCTCGCCCGGTGAGGCGGAGAGCATCAGCGGGCCCGGCGGGCGCGGGTCAGACTCGCCGCCAGGTGGAGCGCCACCGTCGTGCGCGCCGCAGCCCGGCGCCGTGGGGACGACGAGCGCACGGCGACAGCAGGACGGGCAGGCGCAGCCCGCTTCGAGGAGACCGTGCTCGCGCGGCACCGGGGCCCCCGTGAGCAGCAGGAGGCGGCGTCGACCGGGCGGGCGCCGCGCGCGATGCGTGAGCGCGGCAGGGCGCCCCGGCTCGTTCGAACACCTCCGGCAGCCGGGAGAACATGCCGGTCATGCCGCAGATGAGCGGGAGCGTGCAGCCACGGCGAGCGCCTCGAGGCGGTCGCCCCAGTGGCGCAGGCGCACGCGATTGTGCGCGAGCGGCCGGTACAGGCCGGCGGAGGCCAGGATGAGGACGGCGGCGGCGATGACCGCGGTCCCGCGCGGCGCAGGCAGATCGGTCGGGGCGAGGGCGGCGGGAGGCCGCCGCCCACAGCGCCAGGACCTCCAGGCGCAGGAGCGCGCGACCGCAGGAGGGAGGCCAGGACGAGCGCCGCAGCTGAGGCCGCGCGCCCGGGGGTTGTCGGCCCGGGCGAGCTGCGTCGCGGACCAGCTGACGGCGGCCGCACAGGCCAGGGCCGCGGAGGCCAGGGCGTCGTGGGGCGGCGGACGACGAGGTCGACTCGCCGGCGCGGGGGCAGGACGCCCGCCAGGGCCTCATCGTCGAGCCTCGGGCTGAGACGAGCAGGACAGCCATGGCGGCATGCCGAGGGCACGAGGCCCGCCCCGATGGCGCCGACGACGAGGCCGTCATCCGTCACCCGGCTCAGGAGCGGTGAAGACCCGCGAGCATCACGGCCGGCGGCCCCTGAACAGGCAGCCCTCGTGGCGCCTTCCGGTACGACGACGCCGATGGCGAACATGATGATGAGAGCCGTCACGGCCCCAGCGGCGTCGTTCGAGACGCGTGCGAGGTGCACGAGGGCGAGCAGGAGCACTCCGGCGTCCGCAGCACGTCAGAAGGGTCCCCTGCCTCCCGCACAGGGCCGCGCGCGGCCTGAGTCGTCAGGCCGGCAGATCGGAGACGAGAGCGCCCGCGGCGCGACAGCCAGGCCCGGAAGCGGCCAGGACCAGTGCGGCAGGCCGCCCGCCCTCCTGCAGCCACGCGCGCCAGAATGAGGGCCGACGACGAGAAGGAGGTTCGGTGCCCAGGATGCGGTCGAGGCCTTCGCAGCGCCACGGGTGGGAGTCCGTGGCCTGGGTGAGGGCGCCCGCGACGTCGGGAGATCTCCGCGGGCGGGGACCTCGTCGTCGGGTATCAGACGCGGATCTCCCGTCCCGGACCTTCTGCGCGACGAGGTCAGGCTCCGGGTCGACGAGGGTGCCGTCCGGGCGGACCAGCTGGATCGAGGCAGGTCGGCCCCCTCGGACAAGGCCAGGAGCGCCAGGAGCCGGTACTGGATCGCCACCGCCTCGTCGGAGGGATGACGACCTCGGCGCGTCGGTCGGGGCCGGGAGTGACGCGGGTGTAGCGGGATCATGGCTGCCCCTCGAAGGTCCTCAACCATGGGCGTCTCGTCGAGGGTCGGGTTCTTTCGAGGCACGGTCGGCGGTGCCTGCGACGGCTCCACGAGGATCAGGCCCGGTACGGAGGATGATCCGTTGAGCCGCAGGGGTCAGGTGGGTGCTGATGTAGGAGAAACCCACGCGGCGGCGCACACCAGCGCGGCGACGACGAGGGAAGCCAGGGCCCGCGGCCCGATCGAGCGGCATGCGTCCGGGTGTCGAGCGTTCGAGCGCCGGGTTCAGGCGCGAGCGGTTGACCCTGGCCGAGTCGAGGATCGCGGCGTCAGCTCACGGGGCATGGGGTCCTCGATGCCGTCCCGGACTCCAGAACCGTGCAGGCCGACGCGTGCCGCCGTCGAGACTCGCCAGCAGCGCCGAGCGCGCTCCGGTCGGTGCGCCCCGTCTGGGACCGAGGTCGCGGCGCGGCCCCGGCCGACGGTGGTCCCGCCGTGGGCGGAGGCGATCTGGCGGCGATTGACGCCGAGCTGTTTTGATCCCCAGCGCGCGCGATGGGATCGCCAGTGGTCAGCGCCGTGCGGAGGTGAGCGGCGAGGCAGGCGTCAGGATGGCCCAGGGATCGGGTGGCCAGGGCGAGACTGGGAAGCTTGAGGTTGCGCATGGGTCCTCGAAGGGTCGCAGACGCGGGCGGCCCACGCCTCCCTCGGAAGGGGACAGAGGACGGCCGCTCAGCTCGACGTACTCCTCCCGCGCGCGTTGGCGATTGCGCGATGCGGTCAGGGTTCCCGTGGCGACGCCTCCGTCACGTCGTCATGGGCGGCGGCCCACGACCATGTGCGCCTCGCATGTGCTCGCGGGCGAGCTCGGTGTTTCAGTCGCGGTCCACGGGGCGCCCGCCGTCATCGCTGTGCCGAGCCCGGCCTCGGCAGGAGCCGGTCTCGCCGATGAGCTCGATGTACCCGTGCCACGCATTGGTTGTGCGCGGGGGATGGTAGATGGAGATGGACGGGTCGAGGACGCGTCGGTGACAGCACTGCGAAGAACGCCTTGGACGTGAGGGGTGGCGGCGACCGGGACGGAGAGGAAGTCGGTGATCCTGCGGCTCCAGCGCCCGTGCAGCCCGCAGCCCCCGCCTTCTCGCGGACCCGGGACGACGCGGCCGGCGGCCTCGAGCAGTCGAGTCGAGGCGGGCGTGACGCCGGGCGCCGTCGGGGACGATGATGACGATGCTCTTGGATGTGGTCTCGCGCACCCGTGACGATGAAGTCGGCCAGTCCCTCGCTCAGCCGACGCACGGGCCGTCGAGGTTCGTGATGACGGCTGATGGAGCCGACGCGCTTGATCGAAAAGGAGTGTGGAAGGGATTGCGTGGTGGCCATGTCATCGTTCCGTGGTTACTGCGAGTGGAGACCCGCCGAGGATCGCGAAGGCGGCGTCTGGAGAGCCAGGGCGGCTCGCCGGGCGGCAGGCGATCCCTCTGCCCGCCGAGGTGATGACAGGTTCCCGTCTGCGGACGCGGTCCGGTGATCTCGCGCCGGCGGCGGTCGGCGTTGACGGCGTGGTCCGGCGCGGCCGTGCGCGCCAGGTCGGGCGGCGCGATCGTGTCGGGCCCGCAGCTCCACGGCGCTGCGGAAGATCGCCCGACGACGGTGGTCGTGGTGATGAGCGTGTTCCAGCCGCCGGGGCCGCTCGAGGCACGAGGCGGAGGCAGGGCGTGCGCGCGCCGCGCCCTGGACTCGGGCGGCGCCGCCGGAGGCGGGCGTCAAACGCCTGACCGGGACGCGTTATGCGCCTTTCTTCTGCCATCGCTCGAGCCGGATGGAGGGGCGGCGGTGGCGGCAGTGGTGCCTGGCGGGGCGGGCCCGGCGGGATCGAGGGCGTCGGGTCGGTTCCGCGCGGTCGATCGGGCGGTGCGCGCCGAGGCGGAGCGGACACGGCCCGCGGAGGTACGCGGGCGGAGCGGCCGGGGCGGGGGACGGCGAGTCGTGCGCGCCATCGCGGGCCGTCGGCGGGCTCGGGCCGTACCTGCGTTCCGGCGGCAGGCGCCGCACCGCGAGGGCGAGAGGCTGCGGTGGGAGGAGGCAGGAAGAGGCCGCGGCTGGTCTCTTCCGGTTGGCGACGTACTGCAGTTCGTCGCGTCAATGTTGAAAGTTGCGCCACTGTGACCACCTTTGCGAGATCATCGCGCGGATATCAGCGAACGGCCAGCGTCGTCGTCGACCGTCCGCAGTCGACGAAGGCCGCCGCAGCCCTGCCCGCAGTGTGGTGCGCCATCCCTGGGCGACGAGATCGTAGCCGCGGCGATCAAACCAGCCTGAAGCGCCGGAACATGCAGCCGGAACCGGTGTACAACGGAACGGCGATCGCAGGAGACGTCGAGGGGATCGAGGCAGCGTCTCGACCAGACAGACCGGTCAACGGCGACCATGCCGAAGTGAACGGCTGGTGGCGGAGGGATCTGGAGTCGGGCACGGCCCCACCTCCTCTCGCAAGTCCAGGGCTGGTCGGTTGTCGGGGTGTGCAGGGTGGTTGATGTGGAAGGGCGAAGGGCCGGGCCTAATGCCTTTACTGGTAACGCAGCGCGCGCGGCCTCGAAACTCGGTCTCACTGATTGGAATCGGGGCTTGCGCGGGCGGCTGGTCCTCGGACGATGCTCTCGTCGTAACCGACCGGGCGGGTGCCACCGGCACTCCGGACATCGTCGAACCCCGATGCAGACCCTGACACCCGAGGCCCTCATGAAGTTCGACGTGGCAGTCCACTCGAAACGCTCACCAGGCAGACGTCGACCTGGCGACGACCTGGGCGGCCTGGTCGAAACTCGCCGCCGCGGCGAGCCCCTGGAGGCGCAAGTTCAACGGCGCCGCGCCTGTGCTGACAACTTCAGGCTCACACCGATGAGGTCGCCGTGGGCTCGACGCCTCACTCAACGCGGTCTGGAGGCGTCGCGGGCATGGACAGGGCCCAGCGCAGGGGCAGGACATGGTGGTCACCCGCATGACCGAGTCCTCCTCCGACCGACGGCGCCCGCTTCCGGGGCCCGGGCTATTCGAGCTGGAGAACGGAACCGCGGCGAACAACACGGGCGCTCACCGACACCAGCGCCTCGAGGGGCCCGAGTCAGACTTCGAGCAGGTGGCCTCACGGCTGGGTCCCTCATCTCCCAGCGCGACACCACGACGTGCACTGTACCCGATGGCCCAGTACCAGGCGGACGGCGTCTCCGACGAGTACCAGGCAAGGCAGCGGTGGCACGGCCGCCGACGGCGTGCGGAACATCATCACCACCATCCGCACCTCCCTGCAGACCGCAGTTTGACTCGGCGCAGGGGCGCCCTGCAGTCAGCGGGCAGTCCGTCGGGCGATCGGCTGATCCATCATGGTGGATGGGACATCGACCCGGCCTCGGTCGGCACCATTCAGGCGAAGAACACCGTCGACAACAGACTGGTGACTGGATGATAAGCACGAGCGGACCTCGGCAGCCATGCTGGCGCATACCGATGCGGCCTGGTGTCTGGCACCGTTAGCGGGTGATGGTCGATGCGTGATCCGGGCTCATCCTGACCCATCCGTGGGCAATATATTGTTCTGCTTGCAGTCCTTGCGGTCAATGCTTACATCGCGCGACGAGAATCAGCCTGGTGTTCCAGCAGGCCGCCAATGGTTCAACTGCCACACCTGTTAACCAGAACTGAGGCAAAGTGACCTGGTACCAGCGTCGACGGTACGTTACTCGCATCGTACGGTCCTATTAAAACGAGCGCGTCCAACCTGAAGCGAAGGCCGGTAACGCATGCGGACGGCGACTCTGTGAGGGCGACGTGGTCGAGCGCCGCCACGAGCGCGGAGCAGGAGACGCTGTGCGGCGATGGATCCGGTCGACACGGGCTTCGACGCTCGCGGACAATGTGAGAGGTCAGAGTACCTCGAGGACCTTCGCCACGACGGTGGAGGATGAGAGGACTTGGGCCCTCAAGACTAAACGCCGAGACCTTCTTGGCGTCCGATCAGGACGATCAGGTGGACCTGACCAGAACAAGGTCGATACGCAGAATGGTCTCGTCAACCGTGCCGGCGCACTGCGATCCGCCTGTGGGATGCGGAGCGCACCTGTGCGGGCGACAACATCCGGGCGCTGGACTGCGCGTGGCTTCACGCTGACCCCGAGCGAAATGATCCGCTCGCTGCGGATGATCGGAATTGGCAGGGCGACGGGCGAATGGGGCGGCCCGTGGAGGGATGATCATTGCCCCAAGCGCCGCCGTCTCCGGTCAAGCGGGCGGTCTGAACAACTTCGTCCTGGGAACGGTCAGCGGTCTGACCATTTCGCGGGCATCGGATCGAAGGCGAATGAGATCGTGTCCGCCTCATTGGGTTGCCAGCACGGCGGGGTCGGCGGTTCTTCGGCCTCACCTGGGACAGGGGTAAACGGCAACTTCAGGGTCACGCCGGTGGAGCACGGTGACAATACGATCAAAAAAGCTCTCAAGGGCCTGGTTCACTATGACGAATGGTCGAGCAGGATCCACTGCGCGTAAAACCGATCTTGACGTGGCGAGCTTCGCCATCCCGTTCATGAGCGGCCTCGAAGGGTGGGGAAGTTCAGCGGTGGCTCCATGGCGAGGGTCGGCAGGTTCTTGAGATCGTTGACCAAGATCCTTCAGTTCTCGATCACTCCCGGTTAAATCTATGCCTTGAGCAAGTTGACGGATGCAAGTAGTGAACGCGCTCAATATCACCTGTTGACTGTTATCGTATTTCAGTGGACCGCGCGGATGCGCCGGCTTATTGGTGGGCTGCGCCAGGCGTGACGGCAGCACCAGGGGCGTTGACGGCGCGGGTGGGTGTTCCGGGTCGATATGGAGGCCCGGCGTACCGGAATAATATCCGGAAGTCAGTGCTCCTGAACTCAAAAGTCTTTAGATGTCGCATCCCGAGGCGGGACTTCCTCATGCGACAAGACGTCGTGGTCGAGGCCAAAACACCGTGAACCTGGGCGTTGCGGACAGAATGTCGCCCACCCAACCGGCGGAGATGGCTCAACCGGAGATGGCGATGGCCACGAAGTTGCCAGCGAGTCGGTGAGCTGTCGTCGACCGGGTCGGTGGACGGCCCAGGCGTGCGGGCCCGCTCACCGTGGTATCGCATAAAGCGTGCCGCGCCCCGACGGCGGAGGCTCATGCACGTCCGCCGGACGAACGACGCCCTCGCCGCGGGCGGCGAGCGGCAACGGTGGGACTCTTCGACCCACGCACATGGCAGCAGCGATACCCAGCCGGTCTGATGGTGGTGATGGCACAGCCGCCGCCAGCGATGGTGACGCTTTGCTGGCCACGCGGACTGGCGCTGGCGAAGTTCTGCGGACGACCCTGCCAGCAGGGCTGGCGATTCCGCGAACCTCGTCGACGCACGGGTAACCAGGACGACGGGGCCGGGCCCAGCCCGCCCCAGCGCAGACGCTCGGACGGCGGACATGGTCGGTCTCGTCCGAGTTGATGGAGCCGACACCGCGCGGCCCCGTTCCGTACGTGACGCTCCTGGCGATGGCGGTGGTATTACATCGTTCCGAACGGCGGACGGCTCGCCCATGCTGATGCCGATGCGCGGCGACCCGCACCGATGCGGACGTTTCCAGCGATGGTGGTCGTCATCGTCGCTGACGGACGGCCGCGCCGCATGCTGATGCCGATGCGCGGCGACCCCACCGATCACGGACGTCCGGGTGACGGCGCGGACGGAACCTACCGTTCAGGCCGATGATGGTGCGGGCCCGCCGACGACGCCAACACGCGGCCCCATTCCGGTCTGGTGCTACTGGCGATGGCGGTGGTCGTCATCATCGCCCCGAACGGCGGACGGTTCCACGAGCAGTGACAGTCGGCCCCATCCGATGCCGACCCGCCGACGCTCGGGCGGCGGGCTCCCGACCGCCACGGGGACAAACTGACCGCGAGTCCACCGCCAGTGACCCGGATAGCCTATTGAATGCCCAGACGACGGCGGCGGATTCCGACGCGTCCTCCTCGGACGACGATCACAGGGACGCGGACGGATCGATGCATCCGATGGCAGCAGCGGTTCCAGACGCGGACGGCGGAGATTCCTGGCGAAATGATTGGAAGTGACTTCTTAAGTTGGAGAATCTGGAAGGAATCGGGCGGCGCACATTGTCGAACGACGACCCTTCAATCAGGATCGTCGGCCCGCATTCACCGAATGGAAGCGGCAGATCACCCCCGAATGACGTTCTGGCCTGATGAGGCTTTCGGTGCTGGCGGAAGCAGCCTAGCACTCATTATTACGTCGAGGGCGGGCGGCTACTACACAGGCGCCAAGGGAGAAATCTACCGATTGACCAACTCCATGGTTATGCAGGAGACTCAATCGGACTTGCAGAACCCGCTCCCCAATACCGTACACCTTGGACGGAAAATTCCATTACACCACGGACGAACATGCTCGAACCATACGCATGAAGTGGACCAGCTACTGGGTCGACGACGCTTACGGGTTCGTGAAAATAAAACGCAGGGCTTCTGGTCATATTGGGAAGCGCGCAACGCGGGTCGAAAGCAAAGTGGAACGGCGGACATCTGGCCGGAACGCGGTTTGGAAACTTCGGAAAATATCAACCTGGTGCCGATGCCGGAGCATGTGAATCAGACTGAGAGTCAAATATCCCGGGCAGATCGTATCTGGGTTCGAAACAAGATTGCGAAATAAGGATATACTCATGTCGTGGTCACTGTAGAGGTATCCATATGTTCCTGCTGGAACTAGTCCTCTCACCAGCCTCGGCAAACTCCGTGGTACTATCAGGGGCGGCCCCCCAGGGGTGGTGGATCGTAAGTTTTCGCCTTCCTAAATGACCGTGTTTGATAATTATTCAAGAGTGCTTTAAAGGCGTAGGGCATGAGGTGATGATCTGCTCGGGCTATTATTGCAGGAGGTGGCAGTGGGCGGCGCCAGAAGATTCTCCAGACCTTTGTGGGCGATTAACCCCGCCGAGTGGGTTCGATCGTTCCTCGCCTCTTATAGTTCGCTGCTCCACGGTGCGCAGCAGTGCCACATATCTTAGTTTCGTCGTCGTTCTAACCGATTCGGTTCGAGGAGGAGGGTTTTGTGGCTCTTCATGATTTCTATTCCGCCGGATGAGCGCGAGGCGCATAGCGGGGCGAGTTCAACAGCACGCAGGTTCAGTTGCGCGAGTTGCTGGAGGGACGGGCGCGCGGCAGGTGGAGGTGGAGTGCGCCGGGGTGAGGCCTGCGCCAGTCCATCAGGCCCGTAGCGCTGGGAGCGTCGCGAAGGGCGGGCGGCGCAGGTCGGTGGAGGTCGATGAGGCCTGTCCCTCGGCGAGTCGCTGCGGGAAGTGGCGAGGCGCTGCCGGGCCGGGGCGTGGTTCCCGCTCCCGGCTGTGGATGAGAGATGCCCGAGGGTGCTGCATCAGGAGTCGGACTGGATGGGCAGGCCGGTCTTCGACCCGGACGGGGAGCCGGACCTGTGCACCGCACTACTGGGCGGGCTGGACTACTTCCCCGCGATGAGGCTCCATCACTGGCTGCGCCGGAGGCTGCGAGACCGGTGGGAGGCCGAGCGCTCCGGCGTTCAATGGGCGCATCGCCGAAGTTGGAGGAGAGTTCTGCAGCTGCACGGCCCCGCGCGGCTCACAGCAGGAGCGGGGAGGCGGCGCGCACGAGGCAGCACGCGGCTGAGGGCGGGGCGGGAGTCCCGCCTGGCCCGGGACCGGGTGGGGCCTGGCTGGCGGACAGCGGCACGCCGAGCGCGTCGACGTCTATATCTGCTGTGGTGGCTGGGCTCCTCCCAGCGCATCGACTTTCGCTGACCTCACGGCGGCGCGAGCAGTGTTCGGTGCCGGCTGGCGAGGGGCGTGGCAGGCCCGTGGGCAGCGTGCGCGGGGCCCGAGGCGTCGCGGTACGCGGGGCCTGGGTGCGCTCGCACCTGTGGATGGACGCCGAGATCGACGCCGACGAGGGGCGTGCTGCCATCAGGAGTCGCAGTGGGAGGACGAACCCGGCAGCGTCTCGCTCACGCCGCTCTGGGCGATGAAGGGCTGACCAGGAGCAGGCCCTGGAGCGGCCGGGTCCTCGCTGAGGAGTGGCTGGAGGACAACGGCGGCGGGACGCGACTGGACATCGACTGCAATTCGAGTCGGCGCGGCGTGATCACGTCGACCTACGGAGGTGACCGTCGGAGCGTGAGCGGAAGAAGGCGGATGTGGACCGCCGTCGATTCCCGCAGTGAGACGAGCTCCGCTGGATGCGGGGCATCCCAGGCTGCGGCGCGTGCTCTACGCACCGTGTGGCTGGAGCTGCCGAGGACGTGCTGCCAGGAGTCCGACTGGATGTGCGAGCCGGAGTCGGCGGACGGCCTGTGCCACCCCCGACGGGCTGGACTTCCGCCGCAGGCTGGACGCGCGCGGCAGTACAAAGACGGGAGGTGTCTGGCATCCCCGCGACCAGGAGTTCATCCCCGACTGGCGTGCGCGACAGACGACTCGGTGGCGCCTGGGCCAGGCCACACCGTGGCCAGGCGCATCACCCAGCTGGAGGAGGAACACCGACTCGAGATCTGACACCACCACCCGCGGGGTCAGACTGCCCTGTCCCATCCTGCTTGCCACCGCACCGGTCCGGGACGTCGAGACCGCGACTCCTGGCGAGAAGAGCTCAGTCGATGATGCGCTCCGAGAACGGAGGTTTCGTTGCGCGAGAGCAGCCCGGCGATCAATGAGCGCGGTCGATGTCGTGCTTTCGATAACTTCTCGGTATGGCGGGGCGTGACACGGCTGAATCATCGCGGCCCGCCGAATGCCATCGGCCGGTCCTGGCCGTCCCTTACTGCCAGCACCGCTCCTGAGACGGTTCAACCCTAGCGGCGCGCCCTGGCGCCAGCCGCCCGGCGGTCCGCGGCCGCTCCGCCCGCTGGCTACCGGCTGCAGGCCGGCACCCGTCACCCGCGTCTCAGTGAACCTGTCGGAGACGCCTGGCGGTGGGCACAGGCGCAGCTGAGAGCCAGCCGCTCCCTCCTGGCGCCCATGCCGCTGTATGTGGATCGCGGTGGGAGTTCGCCGTCAGGCTCCTCGGCATCAACGTCATCAGGAGATGCCCGGTCACGTCGACAAGCGGCTGGGCGTCGTCTTCGTGCCCGTCATGTTCCTCCTCTTTCGATGGCCTGACTCGCCCAGACTGCGGGCCTCCCTGGTCATCGCGAGCGGACTGCGCCTGCGCGTCGGCACCTGGTCCTGCTGTAACGCCGTGAGATCCGTCGTGGTCTTCTACCTGTGCGGAATACTCCAGCTCGCGGGCGGCGCTACACCGAAAGTGGCCCTGGGGTCCTGGCGGCCTGTCTAGCTTCCTCTTCGCGACCCGCGGGGCCTGGCCGCAGGCTCGGCGTCTTCAAAGGCCATCGGGCGCTCCGCGCCCTCGCGGGCTCGGGGAGCGCGATAACGCTCGCCCAGCCCTGGCGGTCGGGCCTGTGCGTCCTGTCCCTGCTCACGATCATCCGGCTGGATCGTATGGCGATGGCCGATGGCCGACCTCGCGATCACCTACGCCTACGTGCGCTCGCCGGGTCCGCCCGGCGGCCTCGACGGCCTCACGGCGGACCGGTAGGCATCATCATCATCCCCTGACGGTGCGGCGCCGCCCGCAGCCGCCTTGACCCGCTTCCAGTCCGTGCTCGAGAGGAGTCGAACGATGACGGAATGGTCTTCGAGACCCAGATGGGGCCTTCCAGGCCATCTCTGCAGACCCGGGCGATGGATGTCGGCCAACAAGGTGCAGGAGGTCGTCGTCGAGATCGAAGCCGTGGGCACCCGCGCCAGGCCTCCAGCCGGGTCCCTGCGCGGGGCCTCATGCGCAGGCCCGCGTGGGCGGACAACGAGCTGCCCGCCGAGCTCGTCCGACCAGGCCGTGGCCCTGCGCGTGGCCATGGCGGCCAGCGGCGGCACCTGGACCTGGACAGAAACTGGTCGATGAACAACCAGGATTGCGGCCCATCTCCGACTTTCGACTCGACCGCCGCGACAGCTGACGTCAGCGCCGAGGACTGCGCCGAGCTGCGGCTCTTTCGCGACTCAAGGCGACCCCGGGTGGATGCGCCCCGGCTCTGAACGGCCCTCGACCGGGCGCTCGGCTCGCGGTCAGGGCGTCGGTGGCGGACTCCCCGCCGGACGTGCATTTCGCACTCGAGACAACGGTTGGAACTGCACTTTCGAGTGCAGTGCACGTCTGCGCCGGGGGCGTCCGGAGTGGACAGGCGGACCGGCGTCGCGGCCCGCGGGATCGCCGGGGCGTCGTCACGCCTGCCGCTCAGCGGCAGCCGCCTCGGCGGATCCCTGGTGGCGCCGGTTGTCCGAATCTGTTGCAAAGACCCGGGTCGCGCCGAAGCGTGCGAGAGAAACGTTGATATTCGCGTTTCTTTCTCGCGGGCCGATCCGGCCCGGAGCGCCTTTGCAACAGATCTGGACGTCGCCCATCTCAGACCGTCCAGGGCCCCACCCGCCCCATTGCGGGTGAGGTCCTTCGGCATGGTGCCACCGGTGGCGCCGTGGGGCTCCTGCCCAGCGGTTCCGGGGGTCCGCAGGAGGCCCGCCGAACCGTCTGCTACGCCCTTCCCTTCTGCTACGCCCTTTCGCCTTCGCACTACGCTCCTCTCGTACAGCAGAGGTGAAGAGGCGTAGTAAAAGGAAAGGAGCGTAGCAGAGGGAAGAGGCGGTGTGCGTCGCTCATTGTGACGGCGATTCCACAGGTCCTCGGTGTCGAGGGGCCCGCTGGCGGCGACCCGCCGGTGAGACTGGTCACATCCGGCCCGGCCGAGGGCGCCACCGGGCCCGGCCGAGGGGTCGTCGGGGGCGCCGCCGGTGCGGGCGGGGACTCGGGCGGGCCGCAGGCGCCGGGGCGCACGTGTGCAGGGGCGCCGGTGAGTCGGTGTGAGAGAGGGCGGGCCGCGGGGACGCAGCGCACGCGCACCCGCCGCCCGGCGGGCAGGCGCTGCCGGACTGCACGACGCGCACTTTGTGAGGATTCCACGATGGGTCCGGGTGCATCGCCCCGTAGTGTTGGTTCTCAGCCGGACCACCAGTGAGTCTTGTAGAAGACGGGGAACGGCCGGGCGGAGAGCCGGTGCGCAGGGCGCCCGGCGCCCGCCCCACCAGACCTTAGGGAGCACCGGTGACCACTCGGGCGCGAACCGCGTCCTCATCGCCGGCAGGGGAGATCGCCCTGCGCGTCGTGCACCGTGCGCGACCTGGGCGGCACCTCCATCCTGCCCTACACCCCGAGGACCTGCTCAGCCCGGCCGCCGAGCTCGCCGACGAGGCCACGCCCCTGCCGGGGTCGTCCCACCGACGCGCGGCGATCCTCGACCTCGCCCGGCGCAGCGCCGACGCCATCCACCCCGGCTACGGCTTCCTGTCGAGCGCGCCGACTTCGCGGGCCGTCATGGACGCCGACACATCACCTGGGTGGGCCCCTCGCCGGAGGCCGACTGGAAACGCTGGGGACAAGATGAGCACGCGCGCCACCGCCGAGCGGACGGCGTCGCCCCCGTCCCCGGCATCACCGACTCGGTGACCGGCCCCGACGCCGTCATCGACTTCGCCTCCGCCCACAGCTGCCCGTAGCCCTCAGCTGCACCGACGGCGAGCAGGCGCGGCATCACGATGCTCGCCTCCGAGGAGAGGTCGCACTCACGCCTTCGAGGCGGCGGCGGCGGGCAGCGCCCTCATCCTGGGAGAAGTTCGTCGCGGCCGCCCCGGCACATCGAGACCCAGTGCGCCCGCGACGGCCACGGCGCCTTCGCCGTCGTGTCACTCGGCTGCACCTGCAGCGCGCGACCGAAAGCTCCTGGAGCGCGGCCCCCTACTGCCGGGCCTGGACGCCCGCCTGACCAGCCTCCCGCCGCCTCCTGGAGGCCGTCGACTACGTGGGCGTGGCCGCCTGCGAGTTCCTCCTGACCCTCCCGACGGCGACCTGTGGTTCCTGGAGGTCAACCCCGCCGCAGGTCGAGGCACTGCGTGAGCGAGAGGTCACCAGCGTCGACCTGGTCGAGATCAGCTGCGCATCGCCGTGGGCGGACACCTGGGCGAGATCCCGCCCCCGCAGCCACAGCGTCGAGCTGCGCATCACCTGCGGGACCCTGCCCGCTCCCTGGCCCCCTCCAGCAGCGCCATCACCCGCCTGCGCTGGCCCTGCCGGGCCGGGCGTGCGCATCGAGTCCGGCGTCGTCGAGGGCGACGTCGTCACCCCGTGTTCGACCCCATAGCTCGCCAAGATCGTCGTCACCGGCGCCGACCGCGACCAGGCGCTGCGCCGGGCCCGCCGGGCCTGAGACGGTCGTCGAGGCGTGACCGTGCACGGCCCTCGCACGAGCACGTCCTGGGCGCGAGGAGTTCACCGCCGCCGACCGCGCGGCGGCCTGGGCGACCACGCTGGATCGAGACCGAGGTCCTGCCGGCCCTGGCCGACCCCGACGCCGCCGGGCCCGCGCCCGCCCCGGCGGACAGCCCGCGCACCCGCTCCAGCTACGTCATCGAGCTCAACGGGCGCCGCGTGCGCCTGACCGTCCCCGACGGCATCCTGGGCAGGGCGCGGCCGCGCTAGGGCGCCGGGTTCGCCGCCGCGACCGGCCGGGGCGCAGCCCAGCCGCTGCGCGGGCGCGCGCCCGGCGGGGCGGGGCCCGCGCCGCCGAGGCCGCGGCGGGCGACCCCTCCGTCATCGCCGCGCCCATGCAGGCGATCGTCACCCGCATCTGCGTCGAGCCCGGCCGGCGGGTGAGGCGAGGGCGACCTGCTGGTCGTCCTGGAGTCGATGAAGATGGAGAACTACGTTCACGCGCCCGCCGACGCCACCGTCGCCGACATCCCCGTCAGCGCAGGGCGCACGGTCGCCGCCGGCGAGGTCCTCGTGCGCATGAGGCCGGCCCGATCCGAGCGGGAGGACTGATATGACCACCGCCCCGCACCGCGCCCCGCCCGGCGGCGCCCGGCCCAGTCGGCCACCATGGCCGGCTCCGCCTCACCCGCGCCTTCCGCAGGCGCATCGCCCGCGTCGACGCCCAGGCGGAGGAGGCCGCCAGGCCTAGCACTAAGGGGCAGAGCTGGCCGCGAGGCGCATCGCCGAGCTGCTCGACGCCGACAGCTTCCTGGAGATCGGCCGCTACACCGGCTCCGGCGCGGGGAGGGCGCGCCTCCGGCGTCGTGACCGGGTTCGGGCAGATCGGCGGGCGCCAGGTGGCCGTCTACTCCCAGGACTTCTCCGTGTCCGGCGGCGCTGGGCGCCATCGAGGCGACTAAGATCGTCCGCCTGCTCGACGACGCCCCTGCGCCTGCATCCCGTCATCAGGGCTCCATCGACTCCGAGGGCGCCAAGATCCAGGAGGCGTGGGGCGCTGCGCGGTACGGGCGGATCTTCAGCCGCACCTGCGCCGCCTCCGGCCTGGTGCCCCAGATCAGCGTCATCCTGGGCCCTGCGCGGGCGAGGCGATCTACGCCCGGCCTGACGGACTTCGTCATCGCCACCCGCAAGGCGCTCACGCATGTTCGTCACCGGCCCCGACGTCGTGCGCGCCGTCACCGCGGCAGATCAGCGCCGAGGAGCTGGGCGGGGCCCCGGATCCACGGGCAGGTGTCAGGGTGGTGCACCTATGTGCGAGGACGGTCCGACGCCCTGGAGCAGTGCGCGCTGCTGGCCTGCCTGCCCTCCTCGGCGGACCAGGAGGCGCCCGCTACGACTACGACGACGCGGCGGGCCGCCGACGCGGCCGCCGCGGCGTCGATGGGCTCCCTGGTGCGGCCTCCTCGCGCCAGGCCTATGACGTGGCCGGGTGGTGGCGGCCGTGGTCGACCACGGCGAGCTGGTGCAGGTCAGGAGGTCTTCGCCACAACGTGGTCATCGGCTCGCCTGCTTCGAGGGCGCCCGGTGAGGCATCGCGGCAGCCAGCACTGGCCGACGCGGGCACCCTGGACGTCAACGCCTCGGAGAGCTGGCGCGCTCGTGCGCTTCTGCGACGCCTTCGGGCTGCCGGTGGTCACCTTCGTGGACGTGCCCGGCTACCGGCCCGGCGCGGAGCAGGAGCACGCGGGCATCATCGCCGCGGCGCCAGGGTCATCAACGCTTACGCCACCGCGACCGTCCCCTGGTGACGGTCATCCTGCGCAAAGAGCCTACGGCGGGGCCTTACATCGTCATGGGGTCCAGGCCATCGGCGCGGACCTGAACTTCTGCTGGCCGGGCGCGGATCGCCGTGCTCGAGCGCAGGGGCGGTGGGCATCATCCACCGCCTGACCTGGCCCGGGTGCGCGAGGGCGAGGGGAGGCGGCCGCCGCCGAGCACGAGCGCCTGGTGGCCCAGTACGCCGACTCCGTCATCAACCCGGACAAGGCGGTGGCGATCAGGGAGATCGACGCGGTCATCGCCCCGGAGGCCACCCGCTCGGTCATCGTCGACTCGCTGGCCGCCCTGGCGAGACAAGCGCGACGCCCGCCACGTGCCGACCAAGCACTGACAACATCCCCCTGTGAGCCCCTGCGAGATCCGCCCCCAGGTTCCCCAGTGACGGTAGGGCCGATGACAGACCACTCACGCCCCGCGGCGCCGTCCGGCTGCCCCCTCTTCACCACCAGCCCGTCCACCACGACCGAGGATCGCATGAGCACGAGTCCACCGCCCCCGCCGCCGGGGCCCAGGCCCACACCGTCGCCGAGCGCCGGAGCGCCGGCGAGCCTACGTCCTCGCCTTCGGCGGGCAGGCGACCCCCTGGAGGGCCGCCCTGGGAGGGCCTGGTCGGGCTCGACGGCGACCTGGCGGCGAGCTGGCGGCCGTGGACCGGGCCGTCGCCGACCTGCTCGCGCCCGTGGCCACCGACCTGCTGACCGTCACCCCGCGCGGGCTGCGGCTGCTGGACGAGGGCGCCGCCCATCGCCCCCGCGCCGGCGCCCGCCTCCGCCGACTCGGCGGACGTGTCCGTGCCGGGATCCTCCTGGCCCAGCACGCGGTCGTGGCGGCCCTGGCCGCGCGCCGGCGTGGACGTGCGCGCCACGCCGCCGGCGGGCGTCATCAGCCACTCCCAGGGGGTGCTCGGCGTGGCCTCCTGAGGCCATGGCCCGCCCCGGCGAGGAGGGCCCGGCGGGCCGTGGCCGAGGTCCACGCCTGGCCCCGCCTCATCGAGGGCCGCCGCCGCCCGCACGACCCGCCGCCTCGACCTGGGCCCGGCGGGGCGGGCCACGCCCATGCTCTCGGTGCGCGGGGTCACCCGCGGGTGCTCGACGCCGTCCTGGAGGCGTGCCCGGCGCCGGGCGCATCTGCCTGGGCGTGACCAGCGGCCGTCAGGCCCACACCCTGTCCGGCCGCCCGCCGACCTCGAGCGCGTGGTCACGGCCCTGGGTCGGCAGGCCGCCCGCAGCGCGGGCCCGCGAGGAGCGCCGCCGCGGCGCGCTCGTCCTGGCGCCGGTCACCGAGTACCTGACCACCTCGGTGCCCTTCCACCCCACCGCTGGACGGGCGGTGGCCGACGTCGTCGCGCTGGCGCGCGCGGCCCGGGCTGGACGAGGCCTGGCCCGCGACCTGGCCGCCGCCGTCCTCATCGAGCCCCGATCGACGGCGGACTCTGGTGCACCGGGCCTGGAGGCCGAGTCGCGCCCCGGCTGGTGCTGGACCTGGGGCCGGGCACGGTCACTGACCCGCCTGACCGAGGCGGTCGTGGCCGGCACCGGCGTGAGCGTGGTGCCCGCCGGCACCGCCGCCGCCGTGGACGACCTGGACCGGCGGGGCGACCCCCGAGGCCCCGCGGTGAGACCGCTCCCGCTTCGCCCCGGGCCTGACCCGCCTGCCCGACCGGGCGCCTGACCCTGGACACGGTCCGCGCTGACCGGCCGCTCGCGGTGATGCTGGCCGGCATGACCCCCACCACCGTCGACCCGGAGATCGTGGCCGCGGCCGCCAACGCCGGGTACTGGTCCGAGCTGGCCGGCGGCGGCCAGACCACCGCCAAGGTCCTGGCGGACAACCTGGAGGGCCTGCGGCGGCGCCTGCAAGCCCAGGGCCGCACGGCCGCCTTCAACATGTCGTTCATGGACCGCTACCTGTGGAACCTGCACCTGGGCACCCAGCGCCTGCTGTCAAGGGCCCCGCGCCGGCGCGCCCATCGACAGCATCACCATCTCCGCCGGCATCCCCGAGCTGGAGGAGGCCACCGAGCTGCTCGGGCGCCTGCGCGCCGAGGGCTTCCCCTACGTCGCCTTCAAGCCCGGCACCGTCGACCAGATCCGCCAGGTCCTGGCCATCGCCGCGGCGGTGCCCGACACCCCGGTCCTCATGCAGATCGAGGACGGCCACGCGGCAGGCACCACTCGTGGGAGGACCTGGACACCATGCTCCTGGCCACCTGACGGCCATCCGCAGCCAGGGAGAACGTGGTGGTGTGCGTGGGCGGGGCATCGGCACCCTCCCGGGCCGCCGACTACCTCACGGGCCGCTGGGCGCTGGCCCTACGGCACCGCCGCCGCCCCGGTGGACGGCGTCGTGGTCGGCACCGCCGCCATGACCGCCCTGGGCCAAGACCAACGACGACGTCAAGCGGCTGCTCGTCGACACCCCCGGCATCGGCCGACACCCCGGCACCGAGGGCGGCTGGATCGCCTCGGGCGCCTCGGCTGGCGGCATGACCTCAGGCCTGTCGCACCTGAGGCCGACCTGTACGAGATCGACAACTCCTCCGCCCGGGCCTCGCGCCTGATCCAGGAGCTCGCCCGGCAACGAGGAGGCCATGGCCGCGCGCCGCGACGAGATGATCGCGGCCCTGGCCGGACCATAAGCCCTACTTCGGCGACGTCGAGGAGATGACCTACCTCGGTGGGCCACCCGCTACGCCGACCTGTGCGTCGCCTCGCACGAGGGCGCAGTGCCGCGCCGGGGACTGGGCCGACGAGGCTGGTACGACCGCTTCCTGGACCTGCTGCACCGCGTCGAGGCCCGCCTGAGCGAGGCCGACCACGGGATGGTTCCCACGCTGTTCGCCGACGACGGCGCCGTCATCGACTCCGACGCCGCCCTGGCGGCCTGGCCGAGCGCTACCCGCGGGCGGCCTCCACGCAGGTGGAGCCGGCCGACGCCGCCTGGTTCGTCGACCTGTGCCGCAAGCACCCCAAGCCGGTGCCCTTCGTGCCCGTCGTCGACGCCGACATCCCTGCGCTGGTGGGGCACCGACTCCCTGTGGCAGTCCCAGGACCCGCGCTTTCAGCGCCGACCAGGTGCGCATCATCCCCGGCCCGGTGGCCGTGGCCGGCATCACCACCATCAACGAGCCGGTGGGCCACCTGCTGGGCCGCTTCGAGACGGCCGCCGTCGAGCCCCTCCAGGCCGCCGGCACCCCGAGCGGGCGGCGGCCGGGTGCCTGGGCGACATCCGCCCGGGGCCGCGCCGGTCGCCGACGCCACCGGGCTGGTGCGCGCCGCCCCGCACGTGCTGTGGAACGGCCACCCTGACCGTCAACCCCGCCGGGTCCTGCCGAGGGCGCCTACGCCGTCGTGGCCCGCCCCGACGTGGCCGAGGACGCCTACGACCTGGACATCCGCCTGGACACCCACTGGGACTCCACGCCCGGCGGGAGGCGATCCACGCCGTGCGCCGCCTCGTGGTGCCGCTGCGCTGGCCCCGCGCCTGGGACGGGGCCGCCCGCTGGTCGACCCCGGGCGCATCAGCGAGACGCATGAACGACCTGCTGCGCGCCACCCGCGGGCGTGGGGCCGTGTCCGTCACCGGCGACCTGCGTCGAGCGCCTGCCGGGTGCGCCCCGCCGAGGCCCGGGGCGACCGACGCCCTGGGCGACCCTCGGCCCGCCCCTTCGGCACCGTCACGCCCGCTTCACCCTGGCCGCCACCTGAGCCCGACCACGGCGCCGTGACCGCCGACGCCCTGCCCGCCGACCTGTCGGCGGCCCCGCTAACGCCCGACGCCCTGCTCGGCCCTGCTGGCCGGTGGTCTACGCCGCCCTGGGCAGCGTCGTCGAGGACGGCATGCCGCTCATCGAGGCTGCTGGGGGCCGTCCACCTGACCACACCGTCGACCTGCGCCGCCCGCTGGCCGAGCTGGCGGCGCGGGCCGGGAGACGACTTCGTCGTCCAGGTCGACAGCTGGGTCGCCGACCTGGAGGAGTCCAGCGCGGGCGCGTGGTCGACGTGCGCCTGGAGCTGACCGACGCCGCCGACGGCGCCCTGGTGGCCCCTCATGCGCGAGCGCTTCGCCATCCGCGGGCGGGCCTCGGGCACCGCCGTGCCCTCCGCCCCGGAGCCAGCCGGGGGCACAGGGCGGGCCACCGCCTCGCCGCCCGCCGCCTGCTGCGCCGGGTGAGGGTGACGGCGCCGTCGGACATGACGGCCTTCGCCCGGGTCACCGGGACTTCAACCCCATCCACACCTCCTACAACGCCGCCCTGCGTCGCCGGCATGGACGCCCCGCTGGTGCACGGCATGTGGCTGTCGGCCACCGCCCAGCAGGCGGCGGCCGCCGACCGCCCGACGGCGCCCGCCGACGTCCTGGCGGGCTGGACCTACGTCATGCTGGGCACCGTCGAGCTGTCCAGACCGTGGAGATCGGCGTCGAGCGCACCGGCCCAGTGTGCGAGGGGCGGCCTCGTCCTGGAGGTCACCTGCCGCATCGCGCGACGAGGTCGTCTCGCGCGGCACCGCCGTGACGATCCCGAGGCCACCGCCACGTCTGCCAGCCGGGGCATCCAGTCCCAGGGCATGGGCCTGGACGAGATAGGCTCGTCGCGGGCGCGCGCGGGAGTGTGGGAGCGGGCCGACGCCCACCCGCGCCGAGCTGGGCTTCTCCGTCATCAACCTGGTGCGCGACAACCCCACCGAGATGACGGCCCGGGGCGTGACCTACCGCCACCCCCGACGGCCTGCTCAACCTCACCCAGTTCAGCCCAGGTGGCCCTGGCGACCCGTGGCCAGCGCACCACCGCGCCTGGCGAGGCGGCGCCCTGGTGGAGGACGCCGCCTTCGGCCGGCCACTCCTGGGCAGTGCACGCGCCTGTCACGCCTACGGGCGCGTCATGCCGGTGGAGACCACCATCTCCATCGTCTTCCAGCGCGGCTCGACCATGCAGCACCCTGGTCGAGCGCGACGCCGACAGCCTCGAACTACCGTATGGGGGCGCTGCGCCCCAGCCAGGCGGGCATCGGGGCCGAGCGAGGTCGAGACTCACGTCGCCTCCGTGGCGGGCCAGCGGCGAGTTCCTCCAGATCGTCAGCTTCAGCCTGGCGGGCGTGCGAGTACGCGGTGGCGGCACCATCAGGGGCCTGGAGGCCCTGGCCGCCGACTCGCGCGCCCGGGCCGCCGAGCACGGCGGCAAGAACCCGTTCATGTACGTGCCCGCATCGACGTGCCCCTTACTCCCAGGTGCTGCGCGGGCGTGCCCGAGTTCCTGAGCGCCTGCTGGCCCTGATCCCCCACGACCTGGACTACGAGGCGCCCTGGTGGTGCGCTGTGCGCAACCTGGTGGCCCGGCCCTTCGAGCTGACCCGGGACTTCGCGCGGGCCATCGCCGACGTCGTGCCCTCCGAACCGGTGCGCGAGCTGCTGGAGGACTGGCGGCGGCCGCCGAGCGGCCCGCAGCTGGCCCGCGTGCTGCTGGTGTGCTGCTGGCTGGCGGTTCGCCTCCCCGGTGCGCTGGATCGAGACGCAGGAGCGTCCTGCTCTCCTCGCCCGACGAGGGCGGGCTGGGCGATGGAGCACCTGGTCGAGGTGGGCCTGGCCGCCTCCCCGACGCTGGCGAACCTGGCCGCCCGCTACGCTCATGCTGCCCGCCACGCCGGGCGCCACGTCACGTGCACAACGCCCGCCGCGACGAGGCGCGTCCTGGCCACGGACACCGACCCGGCCGTCGAGCCCGGGCGAGGAGGACTCGAGCTGCCGGGCCGCCCCAGCGCCCGCTTCCGCTTCCGGCCGCGGACGCCGCTCAGGCCCCGCCCCGGCCGCGGCTCCGGCCGCGCCGAGCACCTCGCCGAGGCCGCCCCAGCCGCCCCGGCAGCGGGGCCCGTCGGAGGACCTGCCCTTCGGGGCCAGCCGACGCCCCTGACGGTCCTGCTGGCCCCTCCGCCCGCATCCTGCCCGACCAGATCAGGCCACCGACACCACCGAGACCTGACCAACGAGGGTGTCCTCCAGGCGCAACCAGCTGCTCATGGACGCGGGCACCGAGCTGCAGCTGGCCAGCATCGACAGGGGCCGCCGACGCCGACGATGCCGCCCTGGCGGCCACCGTCGCCAAGGGCGCCCGGGCTACAAGGCCTTCGGGCCCGGTCCTCACCGACGCCATCCGCACGGGCCTGGGCCGCATCCTGGGCCTCGGGTGCGCGCGCGCGGGGCGCATCGCCGAGCGCGTGGGCTGTGTGGGGCCTGGGCGAGGCTGGGTCTCCCACGTGACCGCCGCCCTGCTCCTGGGCACCGCGAGGGCGCCTCCGTGCGCAGGACCTGGCGCTCGCTGGGCTCCAGCGCCCCTGGGCTCGGCGGGCGACGTCGACGCCCTCATCGACCGGGCCGTCCGGGCGGTCGCCGCCGCCCACAGGGTGTCCGTGTCCCAAGCCCAGCGCCGGGGAGGGGCGGCGGCGCCGTCGTCGACTCGGCCGCCCTGGACGCCTTCGCCGCCTCCGTCACCGGGCGGCAGGGGCGTGCTGGCACTACGGCCCGCCACGTCCTGGCCGCCCTGGGCCTGGACGAGCGAGGTCCACGACGCCGCGGCGGCGACGAGGCCGCGGCGACCACGCCTGGTGGAGCCGTCAGACGCCGAGCTGGGGACGAGGTGGCTGAAGTTCGCGACCCCGGTCTTCCGAGGCCGAGCGGGCCGTGCTCATCGACGACCGCTGGGCCACGGCCGCGAGGACCTGGCCCGCCTGGGCAACGCCAGACCGACCTGGACGCCGCCGCACCTGCTGGCCCCCGAGCGCTTCACGGGCCTGGGGCGGGCCGTGGCCGACCAGGCCGCCTGGTGGGCCGGCGCCTGGCTCCTCGCCGCTGGCCGACGCCGCCGGGAGCAGGCCGAGCTGGCCGGGCCATCGCCGCCGCCGCCAGGTCGCCCCGGTCGCCGGGTCGGCCCAGACGCTGTGGGCCGACGACGTGGCCGTGGTCACCAGCTTCGCCCGCACTCCATCGCCGCGGCCGTCGTCGGGCGGCTGCTGGCAGGCAGGGCCACCGTGGTGGCCACCAGCTCGCGCCCTGACCCACGAGCGCCTCGACTGCAAGCGCAGTCTGCCGCGCACGCCTCGCCGGCGCCCGCCTGTGGATGGTGCCGGTGAACCTGGCCTCTACCGCGACGTCGACGCCTGGCCCCAGTGGATCGGCGCGGACCACTAGCGTCTACTCGGGGGCCACGGGCTCGTCAAGGGAGGCCCTGGTGCCCACCGTGCTGTTCCTTCGCCGCCCGCGGGTGACCGGCACCTGGCGGACGCCGGGCCGGGGGCCGAGCGCCAGGCCCGCGCCTGCTGCTGTGGGCGTGGAGCGCACCATCGCGGCCCTGAGCGCCATCGGCACGGACACCCGTCGACCACCGCCTGCCGTGGTCCTGCCCGGCTCGCCCAACCGGCGGCGCGTTCGGCGGACGACGGCGCCTGAGGAGGTCAAGTCCGCCCTGACGCCGTGGTCAACCGCTGGTCCTCCAGCCGTGTGGGCCGCCGGGTCACCCTGGCGCCGCGCATCGATGCGTGCGGCACCAGCCTCATGGGCGGCAACGACCCGCTGGTGGAGGCCGTCGAGGCCGCCGGGGTGCGCACCTGGTCCACCGACGAGATCGCCGGGGGAGCTGGTGGGCCTGTGCGCGCGGCGCCCACGTGCACGCGCGCGGGCCGCCGCTCGCGCTCACCGACGGGCCGACCATGCAGGCTGCATTCGGGCGCGCCGTCCAGCCCACCGCCCGCCTCGGGGCGAGGTGGACAGCTGGGAGGCCCTGGTCGTCATCAGTCTCACCAACCGGGCTCACCTGTCAGGCCGCACGCGCCGCGAGGCCAGAGCTGGGCATGAGCGGGGGCGACGGCGTCGAGCTGACCGCCGCCGGCGTCCTGGAGCTGGCCTGGGGCATGGGCCTGCTGAGCCTGGCAGGACTCCCCGAGGGCCCGGCTGGTACGACGCCGAGGGCGAGTTCGTCGACGAGTCCGGGTCTGCAGGCGCTACCGCGACGGGTCGTGGCCCGCTGCGGCATCCGCGAGTTCGTCGACGACGGCCTCATCGCCACGGTCGCCGACGAGTGTCGTCTACCTCGACCGCGACATCGTCCTGACGGTCCCCGACGAGGCCGCCGCCTGACGATCCGCGACTCCGACCCCGAGCACGCGCATCGCCCCCGACGCCGAGTCAGGGGTGGACGATCACGCGCCTGGCCGGGTCGCTGGCCCGCGTGCCGCGCCGCCTCGCCCCTGTCGCGCACCGTCGGCGACCCGGCTGCCGGTCGACTTCGACCCGCTGCGCTGGGGCATCCCGGCCTCCATGGCCGAGGCATGGTCACCATCGCCGCCTGGAACCTGGTCACCGCCGTCGACGCCTTCCTGTCGGCGGCTTCTCGACCCGAGCTGCTGCGCCGTCCACCCCGGCGACGTGGCCTGCACCCGGGCACCGGCTTCGGCGGCATGGAGTCCATGCGCAAGATGTTCGTGGGCCGCTTCCTGGACGAGGCGCGCGGCGACATCCTCAGGAGTCCTGCCCAGACGTGGTGGCCGCCACGTCATGCAGTCCTACATCGGCGGCTACGGCGCGCATGGTCCAGCCGGTCAGCGCCTGCGCCACCGCCGCGGTGTCCATCGAGGAGGCTGGGACAAGATCGCCCTGGGCCGGGCCGACGTGGTCGTGGCGGCGCCATCGGCTGTCATCTCCGTGGAGGTCCGTCGTGAGCTTCGGCAACATGAACGCCACCGCCGAGGCGGGGCCGTACGCCAGGGCATCTCCGCCCGCCGCTACTCGCGGGCCAACGACCGGCGCGCGCGGCAGCATCGTGGAGGCCGAGGGCGGGGGCACCGTCATCCTGGCGCGCGCCTCCGTGGCCGCCCGCCTGGAGCCTGCCGGTGGCCGGGGTGCTGGGCTTCGTGTCACTCCTACGCCGGCGGCGCCCACCTCCATCCCGGCCCCGGGCCTGGGCGCCCTGAGGCGGGGCGCGGCAGGCGCTCCTGCGCTGGCGGGCCCTGGCGGCCCTGGGCGTGCGGGCCGACGACATCGTCGTGGTCTCCAAGCACGACACCTCACGAGCGCCAACGACCCCAACAGTCGAGCTGCACCGCCTGGCCCGCGCCCTGGGGCTACCGAGAACAACCGCTGGTGGCCGTGTCGCGAAGTCGATCACCGGCCACGCCAAGGGCGGGGCGGCGCTGTTCAGGTGGCGGGCCTGACCGAGATCCATGCCACCGGGGTGGCGCCGGGCAACGCCAGCCTCGACGTGGTCGACGCCCCGCTGGCCGAGGACGCCTTCTGGGTGTGGCGCACCCCCATCCGCCTGGCGGGCCGCGACGGCGAACCCGGTGCGCGCCCGGCCTGCTCACCTCGCTGAGCTTCGGGCGTCTCCAGGCTCATCGCCGTCGTCCACCCAGCGCCTTCGAGGTCGGCCCTGCGCCGCTCGGGCGGCCAGGGGCTGAGTGGACGAGTGGCTGGAGCAGGCCAGCCGCCACCTGGCCGAGGCACGCCGCCGCCGCCCGCCGCGGCATGATCGGGCGCGCCCCCTGTTCGAGCATCCGTCGGGGCCGGCGCCTGGGCGAGCGGGCGGCGGGCCGCGACCCCACGAGGTCGAGCCGCCATGCTCCTGGACCCCCGACGCCGCCTCGGGCGCCGACGGCGTCTACCACGCCGGCGAGCCGAGCGAGGTCGGGGGCCTGAGAGTCCCGAGGGGCCGGGGGAGTCGGACCTATCCCGCCACGCCGCAGAACCCGCGGGTCGCGGCGAGAACTGCCTTTCGCAGGCCTGGACGGCGCGGCGGCGCAGGCCGGGATCCGACCACCGCCCGCGCCTGCCCGGCCGGCGGTTCCGTCCCGGACCTCGGATCGTGCCGCAGGCGTCGTGGCGCCCCCTTCACTTGCCGCTAGCGTTCTGCTGGCATTGTGGCATACCAGTGCTCTACTGCCCGGGATGTTCCCGAGGACGTGGTGGACGCCCTCGAGGCGCGCCGCCGCGCAGGATGTCGATGTCCGCCCGTCGTCGAGGCTCTCGCATCGCCGCCCGCCCCACGAACGCGGACATCGTTGCGCGGCTGCGCGCTCTGGACCGTTCTCGGGGCGCGACCCGCGAGACATCCTCGACGAGCTCCACCGGGCAGACGGTGATCGTCGTCGACGCCCTCGGCGATGATCGAGGCGCTTGTCGCGGATCGCGTCCACCCCGCTCTCCTCGACGCCCTGGACGACGACATCACGCGCCCACCTGCTCGACCTGGAGGTGCTCTCCGTCCTGCGCGGGCTGGAGCTGTCGCGCAAACTCCCGACCGGCCTCGCCGACTCCGCGCTGCGCTCCTACTTCGCATTGTCCATCGAGCGCCATGAGCCGGTCTCCTCGCCAATCGCGTCTGGTCCTGAGGTTCCAGCTCACCAGCTGCGACGCCTCCTACATCGCCCTCGCCGAGGCCCTCCGGGCGCCGCTGGTGACGTGCGACGTCAAGCTCGCCGCGCGGGTCATCTGGCGGACGCGCGCGTGATCGCGCGCGGGGACGGTGAGTCGACGTTCGACGGCGGGCCGGCCGTGACCGACCGCGACGCGCCCGGAGCTCCGCCGGGCGGCGGACGCTCCGCCCGCGCCTGCCGCCGGTGCCCGACGCCGGGGGCCGGGTGCGCTGGGCGCGAGCCTGGACCCGTCACGTCCCGGCCTGGCGGACCAGCTCGCCGTGGCCGGATCGGTCTTCGCCCAGAGGCCTTCACGCAGGCGGCGCGGGCCGCCCGCCGCGCCCGCCGGTGCGGCTCCCGCCCGGCCGGGCACCTGGCGGCGCTGGGCCGCCAGAGGCCCTCGTCAGGCCTGGTCCGCCGCGGCGAAGCGCCGTGGCCGGGCGATCGTCGCCCGGTCCTGGCCCCCGAGGCGGTGGACTGGCGGAGATCGGGTCCTCACCGAGCCGCTGGGCCGCCCGGCCTGCGCCTGGGCGGCCGGGTGCTCGACGCGTCGAGCGCTCCCTGGGGGCCGGGGCGGGTCAGGCGTCCCGCTGGCGGCGTCCCTGAGCCCGACGGCGACTGGGCGGCCGCGATCGTCCTGGCCCTGGCCGGGTGCGCGCCGCTCCCCGAGCGCGCGGATGCACGGCAGGGCCCTTTTTCGCGCCGCTCAGGCCGGGTCGTTCTCAGGATCTCGACACTCGTGCCGACCTCGTACGTGCGCCTGCGCGCGCGTCTCTGGTGACAGCGCGGCGTCGTTCTCACGTGCGGCCAGGGGCCGCAGTCCGTCGTGACGGCGCCGCCCGCGATGCCGAGGCGGGCCAGATGACAGTGCACGTCGGCGGCCGCATCGCGGAAGCGTCAGCGTCGAAGAAACGATCGTCTATGAGCGCGGTCGCATCCGCCTCAGCTCTACTGCGTCGCCGGGAAGCCGGGTCAGCACCGCGTGAGGTCTCGGGCGGCGCATGACCGCTGGGGTGCAGTCGCGATCCCCGCGCGCGATCGCGCGGCCTCATGGGCCGCGTGGGAGGCGACGAGCAGGGGACAGCCGCTCGTATCCACCGCGAACCGGGAGGAGCCATCATCTGCGCCCGGCGTCGATGAGCGCGAACAGCACGTCGTCGGTGACGACCGTGTCCGATCGGCCTGAAGCACTCGTCCGCATCCCGCTCCAGTCGGGCGGTGCGACCGCCCGGCGTCAACTGCACCCCCTCCGCCGTGAACCGAGACGTCCACCTGCGTGCGGAAGGGCCCGTCGAATCCGCAGGCTCTCTGCAGGAAGGAGGCCGCCCGCGAATCGATCGTCGCCTTCATGGGAGCAGGCTACCATCTCGATCCCATCGCGTTGAGCGGCCGGGCGACAGCACCTCCGGTTACTATTCGATTCGGTGCAAACACATGCACTCGGGACCGGTGCTCGCACGGCGGCGCGACCCCGTCCCTCACGGACAGGACGGCATGGATGAGACCACCTATCAGGCGATCGCATCGATCAGTGTACTTCGTGGGCATGCTGGCCATCGGCGGCTGGGCCTACGGGCTGCTACACGCCTCGACGACTACATGCTCGCCGACCGCGGCCTCAACCCTGAGTGGCGCGCCCTGTCGCCGAGCCTCGGACATGTCCGGCTGGCTGCTCATGGGCCTGCCCGGCGCCCTGTACGCCCCGGCCTGGTGGGCGTGGATCGCCGTCGGCCTGACGATCGGGCGCCTGGCTCGACTGGCGGTTCGTGGCCCCACGGCTGCCTCGCCTACACGGAGGTCGCCGGCAACGCCATCCGTCCCAACTTCTGGGCGACCCGCCGCACTTTTCCGTGCCTGCTGCGCATGGGCCTCCGGGGTGATCATCCGGTCTTACCTTCTGCGTCTCCTCCGGCATGGTCGCCCGGCGCGCGTTCTTCGAGAACTCCTTCGGCACGGACTACCGCCCGGGCGTGGTGCTGGTCGCCGCGATGACGGTGGTTACACCTCGTCGGCGGCTTCTGGCCGTGTCCTACACCGACACGTCCGGACTGATGATGCTGGCCGCCCTGGTGGTCGCCCGTCGTCGAGGATCATCCACGCCGGCGGCCCCGGCGCCCTGATCGACTCCGTGTCTCGCCGTCGACCCCCACTACTGGGCGCGTGAGGCCGACCACGCCGGTCCTGGCCGTCGTCTCCGCCCTCGCCTGAGGGGCTGGGCTACTTCGGCCAGCCGCACTCATCGTCCGTTCATGGCGATCCGCACCCCCGGCGAGGCCAGGGCGGGCAGGCGCATCGGCATCGGCTGGATGCTCCTGGCCGTGATCGGGGCGGGCCTGACCGCGGTCGTGGGCGCGGCCGTCTACCGGCGCGACCCGGCCGCCCTGGCCGACCCCGAGACCGTGTTCATCGCCCTCGGGCCAGCTGCTCTTCCACCCCTGGTCGCCGGGTTTCATGCTCGCCGCCATCCTCGCCGCCATCACTGTCCACCATCTCCTCCCAGCTGCTGGTGACCTCCTCGGCCCTCATCGAGGACCTCTGCGGGCGATCACCCGCCGGCGGGTCACCGAGCCGCCTGGTCCCGTACTCGCGCATGGCCGTGTTCGCCGTCGCCGTGATCGCCGCGCTCCTGGCCTGGAACCGGGGCGGGACCATCCTGGACCTGGTCGCCTTCGCCTGGAGCGGATTCGGGGCGACTGGGCCCACGGTCCTGCTGTGCCTGATACTCGAGGGCGGCTGACCGCCGCGGGGCCTCGCAGGCATGATCGTGGGCGCCGCCCTGGTCGCTGGTGTGGGCAACCTCGACGGCGGCCCCGGGGGCCTGTTCGACCTGTACGAGATCGTCCCCGGCTCCTGCGGCAACCCTCGCCGTCGCTGGGCCGTGTCGCGAGCCGGCCGCCCGACGGGAGGGTGGCCGACGAATTCGACGCCGCGGCCGACGCCGCCCGCCCGTGAGCGCCGCGCCGGGCGCGGGCGCCGAGACTTGTCCCGCCCGCCGCCGTGCTCTAGGGTCGGCCCCAGCAACGTGCTCCGGGGTCGGTGCAATCCTGAGCCGGCGGTGACAGCCCGCGACCTGTGAGAGCCCCGCCGCCGGGGCACGAGCAGCCGAGCCGGTGAATTCCGCGCCGACGGTCAAAGTCCCGGATGGGAGGCACGGGCGCGCCCGCCGCGGCGCCGTCCACGGTCGTGGGCCGGGCGCCGCCGGTGCCGGCGCGCCCGCGGGTTCGCACCGACCCTGCGCCCGGACGCGCCCGCGACGCCCCGAGGGCATGCGCCCGGAAGTGATGACGTGAGCAGCCTGATGGGCGCCGGCCGCGCGCACGGCGCGCCGGAGCGCCGGCCGCCTGCTCGGCCTGGCCCTCCTGACGGCCTGGCGGCCGCGGCCCGCTCGGGCCGGATCCCCCGCTGTGTTCCTGCCCGGGCCGTGGACGGGCCCGGCCTCGTGGCTGGGCCTGACCCGCGCGGCCTGGCCTCCCACGCCTGGGTCACGCTGCGCGAGGCCTGCTGGCTGCCTGACGGCCGCGGCGCTCGCCCTGCCCCTGGCCTGGGCCCTGTTCCGCTGGCGCCTGTTCTCCCGCACCGTCCTGCCCTACGTCGCCGCCTCCCAGGCGGTGCCCGCCATCGCCGTCGCCCCCCTGCTGGTCCTGTGGATCGGCTACGCACGGCCCCGTGTCGTCCTGTGCGCCTTCATGGTCTTCTTCCCATCACCGTCACCGTCCTGCTGGGCCTGCGCGGCCTGGACGCCGACATCCTGGACGCCGCCAGGCTCGACGGCGCCCACGGGGCCTCCATGATCGTGCACATGGAGCTGCCCATGGCCCTGCCGGCGATCCTGGCCGGACTGCGCACGGGCTTCACCCTGTCGGTCACCGGCGCCGTCGTCGGCGGGAGATGACCATGGGCGGGACCGGACTGGGCATGGTGCTGTCCCACCAGCGCGACACCATCGACACCTCCGGCCTGTTCTCCACCATCGTCCTGCTGTGCGCCGTGGCCACCACCATCCACTGGTGCCTGCCGAGCTCGAGCGCCGCAGCCGCGTCGTCGACGCCATGCGCGGGCGCGCGCCACCTGACCGCCGCCCCGACCCCCGCACCCGGGGCGCCCCGCCCCTCCGCACCCGCACCCGCAACCGCAACCGGAAAGGAAACCCGCCGTGAACAACCCGCCAACCCCGCTGGTCCGCCGCCGCTCTGCCCCGCCGCCGCGCCCTGGCCGCCGCCACGGGACTGCGACGACCGCCGCCCTGCTCGGCGCCTGCTCGAGCGGAACCGCCTCCAGATCCCATCTCACGACCTTCCCGCGGCGCGGCCCCTCACCATCGGCACGACCCTACACCCCAACATCCATCTCGCCTCTACATGTCCGTCTACGCCGACGGGCACCCAGCTGCGCCACCACGGCGCCCAGGAGGCCAGTTCGAGGCCTCTGGCCGGCACGGAGCACCTGGTCGTGGCCGGCGGCGACGAGGCCGCTCGTCGCCGCCTCCAACGGCTCGGACCTGGTCATCGTCGGCGGCTACCACCAGCGCTACCCGCCTGCCTCATCGTGCCCCAGGACTCGCCGATCACCGGCCTCGAACCAGCTCGCCGGCCGCACCGTCGGCGTGCCCGGCCGCACCGGCGGACCTGGTACGCCCTCCAACTCGCGCCTGGAGACGGCGGCCTGACCGAGTCCGACGTCACGCATCCAGGAGATCGGCTTCACCCAGCAGGCCGCCCTCGTGGGCGGCAAGGTCGACGCCATCGTCGGATTCTCCAACAACGACGCCGTCCAGATCGCCCAGAACGGCATGGCGGTGCGCACTCTCGACGTCGCCGCCGAGTCCCCTCATCGCGCGCTCCTGGTGACCACCGCCCGGGTCCTGGACGCCCGCCGCGACGACCTCGCCGCGGCGGTGAGCGCCAGCGCCAAGAGGCAGACGCGCTTCGTCGACGACCCCGACGCCGCCGTGGAGACCACCCGCACCTACGTCACCGACCTGGTCGACCGCAGGAGGCCGCCCGGGCCCGCGGGTCGCCGTGGCCACCGGAGCGCTCGTGCGCCCGCCCCGACACCGTCGTCGGATCCGTCTCGCCGACCGCGTGGGCCCCGGATGCTCGACTCGCAGGGCCCACCGCCTGCTCGGCCCCACGACCCCCGCCGCCGACGCCGTGTGCACGCTCGGCGCCTGGCCGCCCGCCCGCGAGTCCTGCTGCCGCGGCGGGGTCGACGACAGATGCTCCGGAGTCGAGCCGCACGGCGAACCGGCCCGGAGGGGACCATGACCACTCAGCCCAGTCAGCAGCGACTCGAACGGCTCCTCGACGCCGTCGTCGTCGACGAAGACAGCGCCAGAGTCGGCGGTCGTCGATCCTCCTGGACAACATCAGCGGCCGGGCCCACCTGGGTGCGCGTGGTCGCCAGAGCGCTGCGCTCGCCCGATCCTCGTGCCCTGGTGGGCGAGCCTGAAGACCCGGCGCACTGCGCGTGCCCCACCCCGGGCGCGCCTGAGAGGCGGCGCCGCGGCCCGCCGCCCAGGAGGGCTGAGCCCCGAGGAGAGGAGACCCTGGCCGCCTACTACGAATCGCCCTGGCCGACGACGATCCCGTCCCTCGCGCTCGCCCCGCCGCCCCCGGCCTGACGGGCCCGGCGCGCTAGAGCCGCAGGCCAGCAGCGAGGACCAGGATCGCCCGCGCGCCCACCGCGTACAGCTCGTCCATCACCCGATTGACGTCCTTGCGGCACCATCGCCCGCACCGCCACCCAGTCCGGATTCTGCAGCGGGAGACCGTCGGCGACTCGATGCCCGGCGATCGCCGTCGCCAGATGCAGATCGTTCATCGGCACGTCGTAATCGACGAGCACGTAGGACCGGGCCCGCAGCACCCCCTCCAGACGGCGCACCAGAACCGCCAGGGCAGGCTCGTCGCGCAACCGCTCGGTGGTGACGAGCACCGCCTCACTGACCAGGATCGGCTCGCCGAACACCTCCAGACCGGCCGCCCGCAGCGTCGTGCCCGTCTCACGACGTCGGCGATGAGATCGGCCACGCCCAGCTGCACCGAGGACTCCACCGCGCCGTCGAGATGGACGATCACGCACTCACGCCCGCCGCGCCGGGTAATCGCCCACCAGCACGTCGTAGGAGGTGGCCACGCGCCTGCCCTCCACATCCGCCAGCGTGGCGGCCGTCCCCGCGGGCGCGGCGAAGCGGAAGGTGGAACGGGCGAAGCCCAGCGCCAGATGCTCCACCGCATCGACCCCCGAGTCCAGCAGCAGATCCCGACCCGTGATACCGGCGTGAACGGTGCCCCTGCCCCACGTAGACGGCGATATCGCGCGGACGCAGGAAGAACAGTCCACACCGCCCGCCTCGTCGACCAGGACCAGCTCGCCCGGTGCGCCGCGTGCGCGTAGCCGGCCTCGGCGAGCAGGGTGACGGCGGGCTCGGACAAGGAGCCCTTATTGGGCACGGCGATGCGCAGCGACGCACTCCTTCACATGACGACGACGGAGCTCACAGGACTCACGGGCGCTGGGCCGACAGGGAGCGCGAGCGGCGGAATGCGGCCCCGACCGCCGTCGACGCCCCCGCCCCCGCCCGCCGCCCGAGCAGGGCGGGCCGACAGCCTCACAGATGCTCGTAGACGTCGGCGGGGTGCAGCCCTTGGCGATCATCATGACCTGCACGTGGTAGAGCAGCTGAGCTGAGCTCGACGCAGGCGGCACCTCATCGGACTCGTGCTCACAGGCCATCCACGACTCGGCGGCCTCCACCAGCTTCTTGCCGATGAAGTGGACGCCGATCCAGCTCCTCCACGGTGGCGGAGCCGGCCGGACGGGCGGAGGCCCTGCGCTCGCTTTCGGCGAACAGGCCTCGAGGTCTTCATGCCCGCAGGCTATCGCATGACGCGCGCGGCGCGCCGCCCGCGCGACCGGCAGGGATCCGCCCCGCCTCCCGCCCGGCGCACCAACCCCGGCGCACCACCGACTCAGCGCCCGGCCGCCGACCCCTGCCAGCACCGCCGCCGCATGCCGCCCGGCCGCCGCCGCCGCCACGAAAGCCGCCTCATCGTCCTCCAGGCGCCCATCGTCGACAAACGTATCGCCGATGGCCCGCTCGGCCCCGCAGAACCTCCCTCAGACCCTCCACATCCGCATCCACCCGACGATGCCGCGCCCCACCGCCGCAGTCGCACAACCGCCGGGCCCTGCGCATCGACCGCTGCCCCAACTCGCCGCCCAGCCGCGGCACACCACCATCCGCCCCGCCAGCGCCACCCGCCCGTAAGCGGTCAGCACGAATGGTGCGAGACTCGCGATGGCGCTCGCGGGCGTCGGCCTGCGAAATGCGCAGACAGGCGATGGGCCGCCCGCCCAGGGCGGCGACGGCGTTGACGGCATCCCCGCAGGCGACGCCGGAGAACCCCAGGGGTGTCCGTGCCCAGATTGCCCGGACCCTGGATGACGACGACGATCTGGGCGCCCAGGACGTGACGGGCGGCCAGGAGCGCGTTATGAACGCTGACGGCCTCCAGGTCACCGCCCCGAGGCCTGCCCGCCGTGACGGTCCCGACGATCCAACCCGCCCGGCGCAGGGCGGCGACCGTGCGCGAATAGGGCAGGGGCGGGCGCCGCCGTCGGTCATGACGTGAACGATGCGCGCGGCCGCCCCCACCGGCCCCCCGCGCGGACGCCGGCCACGATCGCCGGAAGGCTGGGAGTGCAGATCGGCGACCACGACTGGCGTTCCGTCCAACGCGAGTTCTCCGATCGGCCGCGACAGGACGTCGTGATGCGCCGCGCCCTGCTCGTCGGCGCCGGCGACCATGACCTGGTCGGGCATGTAGCGGGCCTTGACCAGGTGACCGTCGGCGGGCGGATCGGCGGGCAGGACATCGAGACGGCCGCCACCATGGCGTGACCGCCGGTGCCCAGAGCCCCGATCGAGGGCCGAGACCCAGACGCACCCGCTCGCCGGGCCGCGGCCCCCGCACAGCTGCTCATAGGCCACGGCGCGGCAGACGCGCCCTCGGCACCAGCGCGCGCGCCCCATCAGGCGCCGCGGTGATCCTCAACTTATCCAGCTCCAGGCACCTGCGCCTGGGCTCCCCCAGGACCGCCGCAGGACCAGGACCTCGCCATCGCGCCATCGCGACCCCAGCCTACGAGCCGCACCACGGCGCGGGCATCCCGCACCGCGGGTAGTACAGGGACACTACGGGCCCGCACGCGGCGACCCGGACGGCTTCCGGCAGTCGACGGGTCACCGGAGCTGCGATCCGCCGTGACACCAGCGCCCCTGCTGACCCGTCCTCGCTTGCCGGACTCGCCGGAGCCGTCGGCAAGCAGGGGAAACACGGCGGGCGCTCGCCGGGAGGCGTCCACGAGGCGCTCGCGGACGCCTCGGCGGCGCGAGGTGGCTCCCGCGGCGTACTTTTAAGGGCCTTCCGTGTCGTAGCGCGCACGAGAATGGCGCATTGCGCCATTTTGCGATCCACGACCTCAGGCGGGGCGTTGCAAAGTACGCGGAGCTACCTTTTCACGACCAGACGCCTGTCGCGCGACCGGACCATGACAGTGAGAGGGCGACAGTCCGCCAATGGCGATACCATTGATAATAATGGGAATGCAGTGACGAGTGAGGATATGGCTTCCGGGCCTCTGCGCCCGCAGCCCCGGCCGATGGCGGCGGCAGTGCGCCGGCTGGATCGCCGCCGCCCGCTGCACGGGTTCAGCGGGTCGCGGTGGTGCGTGGGGCTCTTGGGACGGCCTCTGGGCGTTTGTCCAAATCTGTTGCAAAGGCACCCGCGACCGGATCGCCGCGAAGAAGCGGAACACCAACGAGTTCTCCTCCGGCGTCCCGGCTCGATCGCGCTTTGCAACAGATTTGACAGACTGTCGAGCGCACGGGCTCCGGGAGGGTGGCCATGGGCCGGACGGCGACCACGACGGCGCCCCGACGACGCGCGCGGTCCGCGGGACGCCGCCCGCCCGCGAGGCGCGCCCCGGCCACGCCCGCGCGGCGCGGACCGCCCGTAGACGCGCCCCGACGCGCGAGATCGTCACTGACCCGCGAGATCGCGTCGGTAACCCACGAGCACGTCTGCTAGAGGTACGTGCTCGCGGGTCAAGTGACGATCTCGTGCGATTACCCGACGATCTCGGGTGACCGCGGCGCCGACCCGGGACCCCTGCGCGCCCCATCTGCCGGCGCCCCGGACAACGCAGTCGGCGCCTCGGCTCCTCAACAGGGGAGCCGCCCGGCAGCGCCTCCGCCCCGGACCGGAACCCGAACGATTGGCGGCGACGGTCCATTAGGGCTGACCAGGGTGACCACCCGCGACTCCCGCCGAGGAGCGGAGATCAATCTGCTCTGGCTCTGCGCAACACCGCCGAGGTCTGACGGCCGCCGAGATCATCAAGCGGGTCTCGGCCACAACCCGGCCGGCGGCGGCAGCGCCCGGCGCATGTTCGAGCGACAGTGAGGACGTCCTGCGGCAGATCGGCGTGCCCCTGCGCCCTCGGGCACGGGCGACCAGTGCCGCACCGCATCGAGAGAGGACTACGCCCTGGCGCTCCCTGCGCCTGGACGCGGCGCAGACCGCCGCCCTCGACCTGGCCGCCTCCGCGTGGCGCGACGGCAGCCTGCCGGTCGCCGCGCGCCGGGCCCTGACCAAGCTCGGGCGGTCTCGCGGGCTCGAGACCGGGGCGGCGCCCCGACCTCAGCGTGGACCTGGCCCGGTCAGGAGGTGCCGCGCGACTGGCGGCCGCCGTCGACGAACGGCGCGTGGTCGCCTTCGATTACGCCTCGGCGAGTTCGGGCTCGCTGCGCCGGCGGTGGTCGAGCCCCGCCCTGCGCCTGAGCGAGGGGCCTGGTACCTCGACGGCCTGGACGCGGGCGGGGAGTCTTGCACCTTCCGTCTGGCGCGGGTCCACGGCGAGATCGAGGTCATCAGGGACGGGGCCTTCGAGGCGCCGGAGCCGGAGAACCCGCCGCCCCTCGTCGCCGTCCCTCGCCGTGGCCGCCGGGCGCGCCCTGGAGCTGCGCCTGCGGGCCCTGGAGACGGCGGAGGAGCCGACGGCGCACCGCCCCGAGCCCGGCATGGACGTCATCGCCGTGCCCTACGCCGACCCTTCTCCTTCGCCCGGGCGCGCTGGCGGCGCTGGGGACGCGGTCGTCGTCCTGGAGCCCGCTCAGCTGCGCGGGAGGTTCTGGCGCACCTGCGCGGAGCCGCGGCCCTGGACGGCGCCGAACCGACAAGACTGCGGCTGGACGAGACCGCGGTTCCGGGTGAGGCCTTCTCGGGCGGTGCGCTCCGGATGACGCCGCTCCGGATGACGCCGCCCGGACGGCGCCCCGCCGGGCGGCGCCACCGGACGAGGCCGCTCCGAGCGGCGCGGTTCCGAGGCGGAGGTGGGCACTGATGGGACGGCCCTCCTCCGTCGACCGGCTCGTGCGGCTCCTGGCCCCTGCCCGCCTGGGTCGCCGAGCACCGGCGCCTCCTTCGACGAGGCCGCCGCCCGCCTTCGCTCGGCGCGCACGATCGAGAGGGACGTGTACACCCTGTGGGTCTCCGGCCTGCCCGGGGGTCTGCCGGACGCCTGGTCGACTTCGACGCCGACGACTTCGAGTCCTGCCGCCTGCGCCTGACCCGGCCCTCGGCCTGGACCGGCCCATCCGTCTGAGCCGTGAGGAGGCCGTCTCCCTGCTGCTGGCGCTGCGCGTGCTCATCGGTCTGTTCGACGCCGACGCCGAGGCGGCCCTCGCCCCTGCGGCGCGCCGAGGCGGCGGTCGAGCGCGCTCCTGGGATACGAACGATCCGACTCGCGCCGCCGGCCGCTCCCACGGGAGGGACGGGCTGCCAGCGGCGCGGCACCGGCGCGACGCGGCCCGCGACCGCGGACGCCCCGGCCGACCCGTCCCCCGCGGAGGGGACGGGCCGGGCGCGGCGGATCGCGTCCCGACGGCGGATCGCGTCCGACGGCGGGGCCCGTCCCCGCAGGGAGGGCCGAGGCCGTCCTGGCCGCGGTCAGGCGCGCGACGGCCCGCCGCGAGCGCTCTCCGCTTGGTCTACGTCTCGGCGACCGACGAGCGCACCGAGCGCGACGTCGACCCCCTGGAGCTGGTCAGCGACGGCTCGCACCTGTCCCTGCTCGCCTGGTGCTGCACGGCGCGCGGCGAGCGGACCTTCCGCCTGGACCGGATCGTCAGCGCCGAGCCCGCGGGCGCTCGCGGCCGACCCCACCCGCGCCCGAGCTCCGCGGCCGCGGAACCGCCCGGGACCGCATCGCCCACGGCGAGACGGCCGTGCTCCACCTGGAGCCGGGCGGGCGCTGGCTGGCCGAGCAGATCCCCTGCGGAGGTCGTCGCTGGCCGACGGCTCCCCTGCGCGTGAGGTGGTCCGGGCGCGATGAGCGCTGGCTCGTGGGGCTCGTCCTGTCGGCGGGCGCCACCTGCGCGGCGTCGAACCGCGGTCGCCGCCGCCGCGGCCGCCGCCGGGCCCTGGCGCGCTGGAGCAGTACGCCAACGGTGGAACATCACAAGGGCATTGACGGGCGGTGTTGGCGGGACGCTGGGACTCGTCCACGTTCATCGAGGCCGCATCGGGCTTGATGCCTCTACACGGAAGGACATCACCATGGAGACTTTCGAAAGCCCTGGCACTGGGTCGTTATCCTCGTTCTGCTCATCCTCCTCTTCGGCAGCGCCAACAGGCTCCCGATTTCGCCGCCAACCTGGGGCGGTCGCTCAAAGGTGTTCAAGAAAGGAGGTCAGGAGCTGCGCGAGGACGACGCCGAGCGCCCAGCAGAAGCCGCCCGCCCAGATCCAGCAGCCCCAGGGAGGCACCTACCACCAGCCCACCCAGCCCGGGCAGGCCGCGCCGCAGTCCGCCGAGGCCGCTCCGCAGCAGGCGCCGCAGTCCACCGACGACGCGCGCCCCCGGGCCTGAGTCCGCAGGGGAGGAACCGGCATGATCAAGCTGCCGAGGGCCTCGAAGGCCAGGCGCAAGGACAATCCCGAGGCGGTCATGTCGATCGGGGACCACCTCCGGGAGGCGCGCAACCGGCTCTTCATCTCCGCCATCGGCGTCGTCGTCAGCTCCGTCGTGCTACCCTCCTGCATGACCGCGTCTTCAAGCTCATTATGTATCCGATCACCGTGGCGCGCAGGAATGAGCCATGACGTCACCATCAACTTCGACACCGTCCCTGTCCTCCTTCGACCTGAAGATCCGGGTGTCGCTGTGGCTGGGCGTCATTCTGACCTCGCCGCTGTGGATGTACGAGTTCTGGGCCTACGTCGGCCCGGGCATGACCCGCAAGGAGAAGAGGTACACGTGGGTCTTCGGCGTGGCGGGCCTGCTCCTGTTCGCGGCCGGGGTCGCCCTGGGCGTGCTCATCCTGCCCCACGCGGTGTCGATCCTGGTGGGGTTCATGCCGACCGACGCCGCCGGGTACCTGCAGTACTCCTCGTACTTCTCCTTCGTCATGAGGATCATCCTCGTCTTCGGCGTGGCGTTCCTGCTGCCCGAGCTGCTCGTGGCCCTCAACCGGCTGGGCCTGGTGAAGGGGCGGACCATGCTCGCCGGCTGGCGCTGGGCGGTGCTGGCCATCTTCACCTTCATGGCCATCGCCAACCCGCTGCCCGACCCGTGGTCCATGATTCTCATGGCCATCCCCATCTGCGGCCTGTACTTCGGGGCGTGCTGGATCGCCATGCATCACGATAAGGCCGTCGCCAGGCGGCGGGCCAAGCGCGACGCCGAGCTCGACGCCGCCCTGGCCGGTGACGGCGCCGCAGTGACCTCCGCCCTGCCGGCGTCCGCGCCGCCGGGCAGATCGCCAGGGCCTCCCATCCCCTCCGGTGCCGGGGCCTCCGGATCCCAGGGCCAGCCTCCTCGGGGTCCTCCTCCGGCGCCTCCGCATCCTCCTCAGGCGCTCTGAGGCTCCCGGACTCGCCCAGACCGCCCATCCCCACACCCATTCCATGCGCATCGGTCTTGTCGCCAATCCCAGTTCCGGGCGCGGCCGCCCCGCAACGGCGCGGCCAGAGCCTCCGCCGCGCCCCTGCTGGGCGCCGTCACGACGTCCTGCTCGTCGAGGGCGCCCACTACGAGAGGCCGCGCGTGCGCCACCGGCCTGCTGGAGGACGCCCGGGGCTGGACGCGCTCGTCGTCGTGGGCGGCGACGGCATGGTCCACCTGGGCCTGGACGTCGTGGCGCGCACCGGCGTGCCGCTGGGCCTCATCGCCGTGGGCACCGGCAACGACATTGCCCGCCACCTGGGCCTGCCCGGTGGCGACGTCGGCGCCTGCGCGCAGGTCATCGACGACGCGCTGCGCGGCGGGGCCGGGTGCGCGACCTCGACGCGATCCACGCGGCGCGGCCGACGGCGCGCCCGTCGCCGACGCCCACGAGTGGTCCTTCGCCGTGGCGGCTCGGGCCTCGACGCCGCCGTCAACGTGCGCGCTAACGCCATGCGCCGGCGGGGCGAGACGCTACCTGTGCGCCATCCCCTGGAGATGCGGGACATGACTTACGGGTACCGCATCGTGACGGACGCGGGCGCCTGGGAGGAGGCGCTGCTGCTGTCGCGGCCAACACCCGCCACATCGGGGGCGGGCTCGACATCGCCCGCAGTCGACCCGGCCGACGGGCTCCTGGAGATCATCCGCCTCGACCCGGTCGGGCGCCTGGGCTGCTCGCGCACCTGGCGGCTGCGCCGCAGGGGCGCACCTGGGGCACCTGGGGTCCACTGCGAGCGCAGCCGCGCCTCACCGTCGAGGCCCTGGGGCGGCGCGCGCCGGATCCGCCCCACCCCGCATGCCGACGGCGGGCGATCGCCGACCTGCCTCCTGCGCCTGGAGGCCGTGCCCGGGCCGTGCGCTGCTGTGCCCGGCCGAGCGGGCCGCGTAGGGTGGGCCCATGAGCTCACCGGCACAGCGCTACGCCGAGGCCCGACGTCGCCAGGCCGAATCCCGCAGCGAGCTGGCGCGCTTTCGCGGCCGGCTACGACTTCCTTCGACGACTTCCAGGTGCGCGCCTGCCGGCCCTGGAGGACGGCCAGGGCGTCTCGTGGCGGCGCCCACCGGCGCCGGCAAGACCGTCGTGGGCGAGTTCGCCGTCCACCTGGGGCTGGCCGGCGGGCTCAAGACCTTCTACACCACCCCCATCAAGGCGCTGAGCAACCAGAAGTACCTGGACCTGGTCGCGCGCGCCACGGCGCGAGTCGGTGGGCTGCTCACCGGCGACACCTCCGTCAACCCGCGCGCAGACGTCGTCGTCATGACCACCGAGGTCCTGCGCAATATGCTCTACTCCGGCTCGCGCGACCTTGACCGGCTCGGCTACGTGGTCATGGACGAGGTCCACTACCTCGCCGACCGCTTCCGCGGGCCCGTGTGGGAGGAGGTCATCATCCCTCGCCCCCCGAGTGCGGTGGATCTCCTGTCCGCGACCGTGTCCAACGCGGAGAGTTCGGCGACTGGCTGGCGCAGGTGCGCGGGCGCACCGCGTCGTCGTCTCCGAGCACCGGCCGGTGCCCCTGACCCAACACGCGTGATGGTGGCAGGCGCCTGCTGGATCTGCTACGCCGTGCCGGTGCGCCGTCGAGGACTCCGACGACGAGGCCAGCGCCGGCCAGCCCGCCGCTCAGCGACCTGCTCGAGGCGATCCGCGCAGCCGAGCGCGCCTGCGGCGAGTCCCGGGCCGCAAGTCGAACCGGGCGGCGTCAGGTCAGCGGGCGCCCAGCCGTGGGCACGCGGCGCCTCGGGCGGCGCGCCCGCGCGCGGCGGGGCACGCGCACGGCCCGGCTACGCCGCCCTCGCGCACTGGCGGTCATCCAGGCCCTGGGACGGGCCGACCTCCTGCCCGCCATCGTCTTCGTCTTCTCGCGCGGCGGGTGCGGCAGGCGGTGACCCAGGCGATGACCGGGGTGGACCTGACCACCGGGGACGAGGCGCTGCGCATCGCGCGAGGTCGTCGAACGCCGCACCGCCGACTATCCCGGGCCGACCTGGGCGTCCTGAGCTTCCGCCTGGGCACACGCCCTGGAGCGCGGGGTCGATACGCACCACGCCAGGCCTGCTGCCCGGTGTTCAGGGAGACCGTCGAGGAGCTCTTCAGCGCCGGGCTGGTCAAGGTCGTCTCACGCCACCGACCCTGGCGCTGGGCATCAACATGCCCGCCCGGACGGTGGTGCTGGGTCGGTGCGCAAGTGGAACGGCTCGGCCCACGTCACCCTCACCCCGGGAGTACACGCAGCTGACGGGCGGGCCGGGCGGCGCAGCATCGACGTCGAGGCCACGCCGTCGTCCTGGCCTCCGACGACCTGGAGCGGACTTCGTCTCCTCCCTGGCCTCGCGCGCACCTACCCCGCTGGTCTCGCCTTCGCCCCACCTACAACAGCCGCGGTCAACCTCCTGGGGCGCTCCACGCCTCGCGCGGGCCCAGGAGGTCCTGGAGTCCTCCTTCGCTGAGTTCCAGGCCGACCGGGGCGTCGTCGAGCTCGCCGCCCGGCCCGCGCCAAGCGGCGGGCCTGGCCGAGCTGGAGCGCATGCCTGCCACCTGGGGGACTTCCGCGAGTACGCCGCGCTGCGCCGGGCGATCGCCGAGGCGCAGTCGGAGCTGTCCCGCGACAGCGCGGGCGCGCCGGGCGAGCTGAACCGCGAAATGAGGTCCTGACCCGCGGCGACGTCGTCATCTACCGCAGGGCCGCAGGCACAGGCACGGGTCGTCCTGGAGGCGGGGCCGACCGCACCAGGGCGCCGTCCTCGACCGTCCTGGGGAGGACTCGCGGATCGCCGTCCTCACCCGACACGCGCCCGACGGCGTGACGCGGGTGGGCTCCCTGCCGGTCTCCCGGACCGTCGGACGCGCGCAGGCCGCGGGAGCGCGACCGGCTCGTCGGGCGTCTCGTGGAGGCCGTGCGCTCGGGGCCCTGGACGAGGCCAGGGCGCGCCGACGCCGACGCCGGGAGCCGGTCGGGGGCCGGCCGCGGGCGCGCAGGCCCGGCGGGCGGCGGACGCCCGATGGCGGCGGACTCCGACGTCGGCCGGGGACAGGGGCGGCGAGGCCCGCGGAGGTCGAGGACCTTCCGGCGGCCGAGCGGATCGACGTCCTGCGCCACGAGATGCGCTCCACCCTGCCGCCTGCCGGACCGGGAGGAGCACGCCCGCGTGGGGCGGGCCTGGATCAAGGCCGTCGCCGAGGCGGATCGGCTCAGGCCCGCATCGAGATCGCCACTGGCACCATCGCCCGGCTCTTCGACGCCGTGTGCCGGGTGCTCAGTCGAACTGGGTACCTCGAGCCCCGTGGACCGGGGCCACCCCGAGCGGGAGCTGCGGGTCACCGGCGCCGGGCGGATCCTCGCCCGCGTCTACGCCGAGCGGGACCTGCTCATCGCCCAGTGCCTGCGCGAGGGCGTCTGGGACGGGCTGGGATCCGGCCGAACTGGCCGGAGCCGTCTCGGCCTGCGTCTACGAGCCCAGGCTGAGCGCCCAGAGCCTGTCCCTGCCGGTCGCGCCCGACTCCGGGCTGGGGCGGTGCCTGCGCGCCGAGCACGGCGTCGCCCGGCGGATCAACGACCTGGAGGCCTCGCCCACCTGGAGCCCTCCGCCGGGGCCAGAGCCCGCCCTGGCGGGACCGGGTGAGGCCTGGGCCCGCGGCTGGCCCGCCTGCGGGTGCTGGAGGACTCGATCTGACGGCGGGCGACTTCGTGCGCTGGGCCAAGCAGCTGCTCGACGTCCTGGCCCAACTGGCCAGTCTCGTGCCCGAACCGCAGGCGCCCGAGCTGCGCGAGCGCGTGACGGCCCTGTCGTGCGCGGCCGCCGACGCCTCCTCGACGTCTCCCGCGGCGCCGTCGCCTGGTCCGGCGTGTGAGGGAATGCAGAGAAGTCTTCCTTCCGGCGCGCAGGTCGGTGCTACGCCACACACATGTACGTGCGATCGCGAACTCGCGAGTTTGGTCTGGTTTATCGGGCCGTCATCCTCGGTGAAGTTGGCGATGTGCCAGGATTTTCTTCCTGGTTCCCAACAGGGTGACGGCTTTGCTGGGACATCGAACCGCTGTATGCGCGTGGGCGCCATTGAGTGATCTCATGGAACTGTCCGGGCGCCCGACCTCCGTACCTGAGCGTGCGTAATCGAGATCAGTGCTAGTTAGCAACTCTGGGAAATACCCAGGTTCTGGCACTTACGAGGTGGTAAGTTGCGCATTGAAGCCGCCCACTTCGGCTCGCATTCTACGACGTTCTCTGCTGATCCGCAGCCGTAGTAGGCGATGCAATGCGTCACGGCATGGACCCGCTTTGCGGAGCGCTCATAGCCTACTGTAGAAATCTGTCTTTCGAGGCTTAGATCCACCTTAATGGGCCGTATTGAAAAATTATGCGGAACTTCAATTAGGATGCTCCTCATGACATACGCTAGCGAACAGTCAAATCAATCAACTGCCTAGTTTAGGTGTATGATAAATGTCTTCGAAGAAATCAGACGTATATTTAAATATACTGTTGATGATTACGCTGAAGCTCGGGACGACAGGCGCAATTTTTATCAGTGCAGGCGACATCGCTGACGCTCGGCGTTACCGCTGCTGCCGGATTGCTTGTATGAACAGGTCATTGATCGTAGTAAAACCAATCAATTTCCAGATTTGGTTGTGCGGGAGCATTGATGGCCGGGTTTGTCACCATCGCGTTCGCACTGCGGCGGATCTGTAGCAACTGTGAGGCTTTCTATCTCCGATCCCTAGAGCGAGAAGATCCGTAGAGTCGCAAAACTTGAAAACGTTGTGTTCGGAGATCTTAGTTTGCAGCCGATTAGTTTTCACGAACTTTGTTGTCGAACGTGGTTCTTTATCGAAGCCAGTATCGACGACTACGTCAGTACTGTTATATCGTAGTCATCGGCTTAATAACTGTGTTCGGAGTGATCGGGTCTTTTCTCGCTTTTTCAAATTAATGGAAAATGGATGATCCCTATTGTGTTCCTTATGAACGGTGCTTTTGTTCTATATGCTTTACGGGAATTATGGGTCATTAGTGTCGGTGGCCGAGATTATGTACAAGAGTTGACGCAAAGATATAAGAAACGATTGGATAGGGATTTGATAACACTGTATCCCTCGGCCTTCGCCCTCGCGCCAACGATCAACTACATACTGCTCCCCAGACCAGACGATCTCGTGAAGTCTTTATTTACTATAGGCGGCCTGATAATTTCAGGACTCGCGATCGGGGATGCTTCCGAACATAAATTTGCTGCAAAAATCGTAATTTTCGTTGCGATTGAGTTGCTTGCATACCAAGCAAGATATCAGATCAATGATCTACCGGACGCTCAGAGGATAAGAGTCACCGACTGCAGATTACCGTGGGAGGCTTCCAGAGGGCGCCAGAGCAGCAGTGTGTTCTCAATACTAGTCCGTATTGCGTTGATCGTAGCGCTGCACTCTATATTTCGATATGGACAATCAAGGTGCAGTGCAGGAACTTAGTTCAGTGCTGCTAACTACATTGCTTGTATTCGTACTGATGGTCCCTTATGAAATAGTCCTGATTGGGTCGGGGCAGATCCTGATGCTAGCTCAAAAACGGTAGAGCGTTACTTGGGCTCTATTATTTCTTGTTGCCTTAGGCTACCCTTTTACAGTTTGTCGGATCGGCTTTCTACCTAACCGATACTCGTTAGGTTTTGATGGATTTCCTTGGCTGTAATGGGGTTTGGGCTTGAGTTATTCGTTGACCAACTTGCGTTGCTTGAGTCTTTTAGTTACGTATCCGGTAAATCTAAAGATGGTCGCTGCTATCGCGTAAGAGATGAGTGCAAGCGTAAATACCATTTGAAAGAACTTGCGTCTATGAGTGGGTGGTCATGATGTTCCGAATCATCTCTTGAGGGTGAGTAGTGTAGAATAGGATGATTTTGATGGAGCATCATATCGCGCACTAAAGACACGAGTGCCCAGTGGAGTGAAAATTATGGAGCATAGGTTTGCTCGTATACTATTTAGGACTAAGTTGCTTTATTCTATTTTCCGGACTGTTCAATATGACTCTTATTGGCATCAATGACGGCGTTAATTCTTTGCGTGATGATGAGTTTTATCGCTCTTATCGGGTATGATGATAGGCGCGTGGTGGGTCCGATCGCATCCGGCCAGCAATAAGATTGATCTTTATTTGGCCTGCTCACTTGTCACGGCGTGGTGTCGTGGCTGGTCGTAGCTTTCGGCTTAATTTTGCTTTGGGTTGGTTTCTTTTCTCTGGCCCGTCGTACAAGGAGACTCGAGTGTTATGAAAAAGCGTGGAAAATGTGTCGATTTCGTGCCGTGGTTGTGAATTCATTTGGAAAAGGACGACGACCTTCGATCGTCATCATCGAGCAGGACTGAGCCGGGGAAGGGTGCGTCGGGGTCCTGGGCCGCGCTGTCGAGGTCCCGTTACGCCCCGCGCCGACGGGCGGACGCCAGTCGGCCGGTGGTACGCTCCCCGACCGGGATGCCGCTGCGCTCATTCCCCATCGGCATCGAGGCAGATCCTCCGACAAAGGAGTCCCATGTCCGGTTTCTTCGCCCTCCTGGACGACATCGCCACGCTCGCCAAGCTGACGCTGTCCACCCTCGACGACACCGCCTCGATGGCGGTCAAGACCACCGCGAAGGTCTCGGCGGCCGCCGTCGACGACGTCGCCGCCACCCGCAGTACGTCACCGGCATCACCCCGACCGGGAGCTGCCGATCATCAGGAGGATCGCGCTCGGGTCCCTGCGCAACAAGCTGCTCGTCATCCTGCCCGTCGGCCTGCTGCTCAGCTGGCTGGCGCCGGCCGTCCTGCCGGTCGCCCTCGTCGCGGGCGGGATGTACCTGTGCTTCAGGGCGGGGAGAAGGTCCTGGGAGGTGCTCGGCCCGGAGCACGCCGACGATGAGGACCAGCCCAGGACGAGGACGCCGTCGTGCGCCGGGCGGTGACCACCGACATGGTCCTGTCCACCGAGATCATGCTCCTGGCGCTGGCGCAGGTTCAGGGCGAGTCCTCGCTGCGGCGCGTCGTCGTGCTGGTCCTCATCGCCCTCCTCATCACCTTCGCCGTCTACGGCCTGGTCAGGGCGCTCATCAAGCTCGACGACGCCGGAATCCACCTGGCGCGGCGCTCGCGCATCCCGGCAGGGGCGGTGGGCAGGGCAGGCCATTGTGCGCGCCGCGCCCGTCGTGTTCAAGATCCTCAGGGTTCTCGGAACGGTCGCGATGCTGTGGGTCGGCGGTCAGATCCTCGCCCACAGCCTCGCAGAGTCGGACTGACCGGGCCCCACCACATCATCGCCCGCGCGGCCGACTGAGCGGCAACCCGGTCCTGTCGTGGCTGCTGGGCACCGCGCGCCGCCTCGTCCTCGGCCTTCTGGTCGGGTCGGTGCTCGCGGCCCTGGCCGCGCTGGCGGCGCGGGTGCGGCGGCCCGCGACTGGCGCGTGACGCGCCGGGGGAGAAACGGGGCGGCGGCCGCGCGGGAGCGGATGGCCGCGTGCATGGACGGACCGGGGAGAAGCGGTCGCGCGGCGGGGCGGTGCGCGGCGGGATGGGCCCTGCCGGCGCGCTGTGCTTTGCGCGTGACCGCACGCCCGAGCGCATCCTCGGCCCTCGCAGCGCCCGACCAAGGGCCGCGGGGCCGCTCGTCCCGCCGCGGAGCAGATCAGCCCGCCGGGCTGCAGTCCCCGCGGAAGGCGGACCGGGCGCCGGGGGTGAAGAGCGGAGCGGACTCGGCGAGAAGTCCCGCGGGGAGGACCGGGACGACCCGCTCCTCGAAGGCGAGGAGCGCAGCGGCACGGGACCTGCGGGAGGAGGAGCGGACCCGCGCCCCGCCCGCGGGGCGGACCGCTCGAGTCCCTGGCCATGGCGCTCGGCGCCGGGCCGATCCTCGCCGCCGCCTTCCGCCCCTGGGCCCGTGGTGGACCGCGCCGATCGCCCTGGCCGCCCTGAACCTGCTCGTCGCCGGACGCGGGATGTGGGCGGGCGCCGGACTCGACCCCTCGTCTTCGGCCTGGGTCTGTTCGCCCCCTGCTCCACTTCGCGGCCGTGGCCATGGGCAACGCGGTGGGCTGGGCGGCCTGACCGCGGTCGAGGTCCCTCTACCTGGCGGCGGCGGGGCTGGGCGCTGGTCTCGGCTGCCCGCCGTCGAGGGAGGGCCCCAGGCGAGCCCTATGGCGGGTGACGGCCTTCGCCCTGCTGTGGTGCGGGGCGGAGGGCTGCGCTCGAGCTGGCCGTGGGGCGGCTTCCCTTCGGCCGCCTCGCCTTCGCCATGCCGACTCCCCGGTCCTGCCCTTCAGCCGCCTACGGCGGGTCGATCGGCGTGGGCCTCCTGGTCGCCCTGAGCGGCTGCTGCCTGGCCGAGTTCGTCGCCCAGGCGCGCCGTCAGGCCCTCGTGCCGGGCCTGGCCGCGGCCGCCGCCTGCAGGCACCCTGCTGCTCAGCCCCTGGTCCTGCCCGTCAGAATCCGCCCCGCAGGACGGCGCCGTGCGCGTGGCGGCCGTCCAGGGCAATGTCGCCGAGGACTTCGAGGACGCCTTCGAAGCGCGCCCTGGGTGACCGGCAACCACGCCGGGCCACTGAGCAGCTCGCGGCGCGGGTGGGCCCGGCTCCCTCGACGTCGTCGTCGCCCGGAACGCCGCCGACCTGGACCCCCTGCGACCACCGCGCACCGCCGCGCTCGTCGAGGGGCGGCGTGGCCGCAGGCGCCCCGTCCTGGTCGGCGCGGTCGCCTACGAGGAGACGTGCGCTACAACGGCATGGTCGGTGGACGCCCGGGAGCGGCGCGACTACTACCGCAAGCACCGGCCCGTGCCCTTCGCCGGGTACATCCCGCTGCGCGACCTGGTGCGGCGATTCTCCGTGAGGTCGACCGCATCGGCACCGACATGGCGCCGGGGACCGGGCCGCAGACCCCTCGGTGCGCGCCGCCGCCCAGGGCCGCGACATCACCCTGGCCATGGGGATCTGCTTCGAGTCGCCTACGACGACGTCCTGCGCGAGGGCGTCGTCCAGGGGCAACGAGCTCATCGTCATCCCACGAACAACGCCAGCTTCCTGCATTCCTCCGAGGCCGCCCAGCAGCTGGCCCAGGGTCGCGTGCAGGCCGTGATCCACGGCCGGAGCGTGATCCAGGCCTCCACGGTCGGCATCACCGCCGTCATCAGCCGCGGGGCGTCGTCGAGCAGCAGACCCGCCCCTACACGCAGGCGAGCCTCGTGGCGACGTCGGACTGCGGACCTCGCTGACCGTGGCCGACCGCCTGGGGGACTGGCCGCCCGGGCCGCGCAGGTCAGCGCCGCCGCGCTGGCCGTCGTGGGTATCCTGGTGGACGCACGACGACGCCTGGGCCGAGCGCTGCAGTCGCGCCGTCGGTGAAACGCATCCGACCACCCGGAGAGAGAGCAGTGAAGGTCCTCGTCGTCATCCCCACCTACAACGAGATCGAGTCGCTGCCCGGCGCCCTCGACCGAGTCCGCGCCGCCGTGCCCGAGGCGAACATCCTCGTCGTGGACGTCCTCGCCGGACGGCACCGGCGCGCTGGCCGACTCGCGCGCCGGCGAGGACTGAGCGCATCCCGTCCTGCACCGCAAGAGAAGAACGGGCTGGACAGCCTACCTGGCAGCTTCTCCTGGGCGCTGGCCAGCGGCTACGAGCTCATCTGTCAGAGATGGACGCCGACAGCTCCCACCGGGCCGAGGACCTGGCCCTGCTCGTCCAGCGCGCGCAGATGGCCGACGAGCCCGACCTGGTCATCGGCTCGCGCTGGGTAGTCGGGAGGGGCCACCGAGGGCTGGGACGCCAAGCGCGTCACTGCTCTCGCGGGCCGGCTAGCAACTCTACATCAACGCCATGCTCGGCATGCGCGTCAGGACGCCACCGCCGCTTCCGCGTCTACGGGCCTCGATCCTGCGGCGCCTGGACCTGCAGGGGCCCGTGGAGCCCTGGGCTACAGCTTCCAGGTCAGCATGACCAAGCTCGTGGCGGACTATCGGCGGGCGGATCGTCGAGATGCCCATCACCTTCCTGGAGCGCGGGCGGGGGTCAAGCTGTCAGGGGCATCTTCGGCGAGCGTTGAGCCTGGTGACGAGTGCCTACGCGCAAAGCGCAGCAGCCAGCTGCACGCGCCATCGAGCGCGGGGAGCGGTGGCTCGTGGACGCGCGACTGAGCGCGCCACGCGCTTTGCGGAGCCGGTCAGAAGCGCCGCCGGTAGATCTCCCGGAGCGCAGCGGTTGCGCTCGTCGAGGGAGGACCTTGAGCTCGTCGATGCCGCGGCGCTCCAGCAACGTCCCAGTGGGTGCGGGGGCTCTTCGGCTCGTCGTCACTCAGCTCCTCCTCGCCGCGCAGAGCCGCGACCTGGCCGCACTCAGGGCGCTCCCAGGTCTGGGGACCTCGGCCTCGGTGGACATCGGAACCGTCGTCGTGGGCCAGAGGGCACTCGTAGGTGATCATCTGCCGCTCGGCGGGCTCCACGCCGTCCTCGGACTCCATCGACTTCGCGCCGATGGTCATGCCTGAGTGCGCGGTCTGCCATGCTCGTGCCTCTCTCGCTGAGTGGTGCGGCGCGTCGTCCGCGCCCGGACGCGGCGGGCCGCGGCCCGCGGACAATGGCAACGCCGGGCGGCTGCGGATTCTTCCAGTCTCGCGCGCGCGCGGGCGCACTCGCCCGCGGAGGGATCCTACGCCCGTCGGGCGCCCGCGGGCCGACGCCGGTCGGCGGTGCAGGTCCGACGCGGCGGGCGGCCAGCACAGCCGCCAGCGGACCGCCCAGCGTCGTCGGGCGCCCGCGGACCGGAGACGGGCGGCGGCCGGCGGGACAGGACCGCCCGATCCGGCGCACACTTGCACCCGCGTAGCGGCCGAGCGCATCGGATCCTGACCGCGGGCGGGACGCCCTGGACTCGCGCCATCCGCGGCTGCGGTGAGCAATACGTAACCAT